>CXWL01010197.1_pt1 | contig 55162 bp, 40 predicted proteins | sample 590931 | NCBI WGS metagenome assembly CXWL01 (sample SAMEA3498368, study PRJEB10139) | groundwater metagenome | biome: water well; material: biofilm material | place: Germany | collected 2015-04-27 | reverse complement strand
GAGGAGTGCCAAGCCGTAGGGCGGGTCCTGGGGGGTGTAGAGCACCGTCTGGCCGTCAGCCGAGAGGTCCAAGGCTTGACCTTCGCCGAGCCGCACCGGTGCCGCGTCGGTCCAGTCGCGGACGTAGATCTGGGCGGCGTCTCCCGCCCCGGCGCCCTGCTCGACGAACAGGATGCGTTCGCCATCGTCGGAAATGTCCATCACCCGCGACCAGTCTAGAAACGACAGCTCGCGTTCGGCGACGCCGGCGCTCCGGCGCACCCCGCGCAGCTCGGTGCGGTCGTCCAGACGGGTCACCAGGGCTTGGTTTCCTGGCCCGACGTCCATCAGCAGCAGGCTGCCGGTGCTGCTCGCCCGCCGTCGGGGTACTGCTCGCGGCCCGGTGAGCTCGTAGAGATCGTGGGCGGTGCCGCCGCGGCTGCCGGAGAAGAACAGACGACGGCCGTCGGCAGACCAGGCCAGGCCGGAGAGGCTCGCCCACTCGTCGCTCCAGCGTTCGGGCTGGCCGGTGGAGTCGTAGACCACGACGAAGCCGCCGTCGTATTGCTGGAGCGGGTGCTCGAGGACCGCCAGTCGATTGCCGGTGGGGGCGACGCGGGGTGCCGAGAACCAGCCGGTGGTCTCCGTAAGCAGGTGGTCGGTCGGATACTCGAGCCGGATCTTGCCCGCCAGACGGCGTACCACCGCCAGCTGCTTGCCATCAGGCGACCAGTCGGCAGCGAGGGCGCCGGCGACCAGCGACCGCGGGGTGCCGCCGGCAAAGGGCAGCTGCGTCAGCGTCCCTGACGCGGTCCAGGCGTCGGCGATGCGGAAGCCCTGGAGCAACGCCAGGTCGCCTCCGGGATGGACGGCAGCGAGGCTGCTTCCTGGAGTGCCGAGGGCGCGGAACTGTGGGCTGGGCGGATGTGAGGTAAACGGCTCGACCGGACGTCCCGACCACGCGGCGGACCAGACGATCGACGCGCCGTCTGGCATGAACCGGGCGGCAGTGACCGCGCCGCGCTGGAAGGTGAGGCGCTCGAAGCGAGGCGGTTCGGGCGCGGCGGGGGTTGCCATGCGCATGCCCCCGCGCCAGGCCGCCACCAGGCCGAGAAGGAGGCCGAGACTGCCCAGGCCCGCCGCTGCCAGCCGCCGGGCCGCCCGCTTCGTCAGACGCTGGCGAGCGATCGCCGCCGGCGCGCTGGCCGAGTCGCGCGGGGTGTCGAACGCCCCCTGGCTGAGGTGGGAGAGTTGAAAGGCGAGGTCGCTCGCTGACTGAAACCGCTCGTCGGGCGACTTTTCGAGGCAGCGCCGGAGGATCGCCAGCAGCTCGGCCGGCAGCGCCGACTGGAGGGTGTCCTCGAACGGATCGTCGCGGAGAATGGCCGTCAGGGTTGCCGCCGGCGACGGCTGGCGGAACGGATGGCGCCCGAGCAGCATCTCGAAGCAGATGACGCCCAGGGCGAAGATGTCCGCCCGGCTGTCCGCGGGCTCACCCCGTGCCTGCTCCGGCGCCATGTAGCCGATGGTGCCGATCAGGTGACCCGAAGAGTGGTCGAAGCTGATCGTGTCGCCGTCGGCGATGCGCGCCTCCGGATCGGTGTCCAGCAGCTTGGCGAGGCCGAAGTCGAGGATCTTGAGCCGACCGTCGCGAGTGACGAAGAGGTTTTCGGGTTTGAGGTCGCGATGGACGATCCCCTTGCCGTGGGCCGCCGAGAGGCCGTGGGCGACGGCGATGGCAAGGTCGATGGCCTTGCGTCGGGGCAGGCCCTGGCCCTCGATCTTCTGCCGCAAGGTCTCGCCGTCGAGCAGCTCGGTGACGACGTAGGGGATGCCCGCATGCTCGCCAACGTCGTAGACGGCAATGATGTTGGGGTGGCTGAGCCGGCTGGCGGCCTTGGCCTCGGTGGTGAACCGCTCGATGCGGCCACGATCCAAGGCCAGCTCGCGGGGCAGCGTCTTGACCGCGACCTCGCGCGCGAGCCGAGGGTCGAACGCGCGGTAGACCACGCCCATGCCGCCAGCGCCCAGGACCGCGCGGATCTCATAGGGCCCCAGCTGGTCGCCCGGAGTCAGGTCGACGGTGGTCATGGCGGCACGATCCCTCCGACCACCGAGAGCGTCGGCTGCATGCCGCTGGCCGCCACGCGCACCAGGGTGATGACCAGGTTGCCGATGCGGATCTCGGCACCGGAAGCGAGCGTGGCCGTGCCGCTGAGCCGAGCATTGTCGACCAGGGTGCCGTTCTTGCTGTCGAGATCGGTGAGGGTGGCGCGGTCGCCGGCGAGCTCGAGCTGGGCGTGTCGGCGCGAGGCGGCGACCGAGTCGAGGGCTACGGTGCAGGTGGCGTCCCGGCCGAGCAGGTACGTGCCGTCGCCCAGCGCGAGCTCGCGGGTGCCCCAGAGCACGAGACGCCAACCGGGGTCGCTCGTGCCGTCGCGCACGCCGGCGGGCCGGCCGGTCGGCGAGGGGGCGACCTCGACCTCGGCGTTCCACTGGTAGCCGACCCGATGCACGGTGCGCACGTAGCGCTGACGCCGGCCGTCGTCGCCGAGGGCGTGGCGGGCCTCGGAGACCAAGACCGCGAGGTTGACGTCGGCGACGTGGGTGGCGGGCCAGAGGAGGGCGTGGAGCTGAGCGGTGGGGACCACCGCGGGCCGCCGTTCGATCAGAGCGACGAGGAGCGCAAAGGCCTTGGTCGAGAGGTGGATCGCCGCTTCGTTGGCGCTCAGCCGGTGGGCCGAAGGGTCGAGAGTGAACGCGTCGAAGCTCCAGCCAGGCACGGCCGGAGCTTATCGTGGAGCCGGTCAGCCCTCGCCGGCCAGCGCGAGGAAGCACCGGCTGGGCGGCGGCCGGGCTGGTGGTCAGTTCCAGGCCGAGGTGTTGCCGAGCTCGAAGGCGTCGCTGAAGACGAGATTGTCGCAGGCCGGGAAGAGCTCGACGGCGCCGATTTCGCACGCCGTGCCCTGCGGTCGGACTACGCCCCTTTGGTCGGTGGCCGGGTCGCCGACTCGGCAGGAGCCACTGCCCTCCGCCACCGGCGGTGCCAGCGCATGGGTCGTCGTCAGACCACCACAGCTCAACCGTCGCGGCAGGAGCGCGACGACGGAGTTGGGATGGTTGCCGTTGGCGGTGCTGCTGCCGCAGCTCGTGTCGGACCAGGCGCTGAACGTGAAGGTGGCTGGCGTCGTCGCGCCGCAGATCGGCGTCTCGAAGTCACCGGGGGTGAAGAGCGAGTTGTGCACGTTGACGGCGGCCGCCGTCGCCCAGGTGAGGGCGGCCCGGCCGGGTGCCGCCAGCAGGACCCAGTTGTTGGCGAGGGTGACGCTGACCAGATCGATCGTGCCGCCGTCGGCCCGGATGGCGCCGCCGGAGTAGGCCGTGCGGTTGTCCGAGAACGTCGAGGCCGCGACGTCGACGTCGCCGGCGCTCTCGATCGCACCGCCATCTGCGGCAAGGTTGCCGAAGAAGGTCGTGCGCAGGATCTGCGCGCTGCTGGTGCCGTCGACCCACAGCGCCCCGCCGCCGGCGGCCTGATTGCCGACGGCCTCGACATCGGTGAGCGCGACCGTGCTCGACTCGGCGAGGTGGAGGGCGCCGCCGAGGGTGCCGGATTCGAAGCCGCCAGATTGGTTGTTGTTGAAGGCGGTCTGCGTCACCGTGGCTGTCGACGTCCGCAGGAAGATCGCGCCGCCGCCCTGGGCGACGGCCGGTGTCGCCGCGGTGTTGTTGGTGAACGAGCTCTGCGCAATGGTCGCAGTGGCAAACCAGATCTGTAGAGCGCCACCCTGGGCGAGCGCACTGTTGCTGGCGAAGGCGGTGCGGGTGGCATGCAGGCTGCCGCCGTTCAGGCTGATCGCGCCGCCACCGCCACCGGTGGCCTGGTTGCTGTTGAAACTGCCGTCGGTGATGGTCACGTGGGTCTGGGTGGCAGCCAGGCCGGCACCGTAGAGACTCGAGCCGCACTCGACGAAGCTCACGTGATCGAGGTTGAGAAACGACGGATCTTCCGCCGAGCTGAGCGAGTAAACGCAGCCGCCCCCGGCGGCGTAGCCCCTTAGCAGGGTGAGGTTCCGCAGTTCGACCGCACTGCCTTGGAAGATGTTGAACAACCGGGTGGCGTTGCCCCCGGAAAGGGTGATGGTGCCGCCGCCGTCGATGATGACGCCGTTGGCGAGCGCCTTCTCGCTGCTGACCACCAAGGTGTAGGGCGCCGCCCCGCAGTCGAAGGTGACCATGCCGAAGGTGCCGTTGGCGACTCCGATCGCCGCGTTGAGCGCGGCTTCGGTGCAGCTGCCTGGGGTGCCGGAGCCGACCACGGTCGAGCCAGCGCGAGCGGGAGCCGGCGTCAGCGCGAACAGGACGCAGAAGGGAGCCAGCCTGCGGAGCGAGGCCAGGCAAGGCAGGGACGACTGGATTCTCATGCCGCGAGTCTGCCGCCTGCAGCGCGGCGAGACTTGAGGCCGGCCTTGGGAACTTCTTGGTTTCAGCGCTCGGGGCTGGCCATGCCCGCCACGACTTCCGCGACTAGACGTCGAAGGTGGCGGCCAGGCCGTCGGCGACGGCCAGGCCCGCGAGGGTCGGGATCAGCCAGCGGCCGCCGCTCTCGCCGACCCGAAGGCGCCCCTCGGCAGTCAGCCGCCCGATGAGGCCGACGTTGGCGGCGGCCAGGTCGACGCCGTAGCGCGCGGCGAAGCGGTCGAGATCGATGCCGGCGGCGGTGCGCAGGCCCAGCATCAACGCTTCGAGCGCGAGCTCGCCCCGGCCCAGGGTCTCTTCGCCGCCGACGAGCCGTTCGCCTGCTGCCACCCGTCGCTCCCAACGCGGGGTCCTGCGTTCATTCCACCAGCGCCGGGCGCTGCCAGTGGTGACGTCACCCGCCAGCGAGTGGGCGGACGGACCGACGCCGAGGTAAGGCGTGTGGTCCCAGTACTTGCGGTTGTGGCGCGACTGGTGGTCCGCGCTACAGGCGAAATTCGAGACCTCGTAGGCCGGCCAGCCGGCCGCCGCGAGGAAGGTGTGGGTCAGCTCGAAGAGCTCCGCCTGTTGCGGTTCGGCGATCTCGACCAACTGGCCGCGCGCGGCGCGGAAGCCGAACGGCGTACCGGTGTGAACGGTCAGTTGGTAGCAGGACAAATGCTGGGGCGCGAGCGCGACCGCGGCCTCGAGGTTGCGCCGCCAGCCCTCGGCTGTCTGGTCGGGCAAGCCGTAGATCAGGTCCACCGAGACGGTGTGAAAGCCGGCGTCGATCGCCAGGTCGATCGCCCGGCGAGCGTCGACGCCGGTGTGCCGTCGGCCGAGGAACCGGAGCTCGGCGTCGCCAAACGACTGCACGCCGAGCGACAGGGTGCGCACCCCGAGGCCTCGCCAAGCCGCGCAGGCCTCCGGGGTGACGTCTTCCGGATTGGCCTCGAGGAAGAGCCAGGCGTCGTCGGTCACCGGCAGCCGACGACGCGCTGCGGCGAGGATGCGTTCGAGGTCATCCGTCCCGAGCAGCGAGGGAGTCCCGCCGCCGAAGTAGACCGTGTCGAAGGGCGCCGGCGCGGTCCAAGTCGGGGCGGCGAGCGCGATCTCGGCGATCAGGTGGTCGGCGAAGCGCCGGCGGGCAGCGGCGTCACCCCTGAGGACGGCGAAGTCGCAGTACGGGCAGATCGCCGAGCAGAAGGGGACGTGGAGGTAGAGGCCGGGGGCCGCGGGTAGCTCAGCCCTCGTCGTCATCGTCGTCGGACTTCAGCACGGCGACGAACGCCGACTGCGGGATCTCGACGTTGCCCACCATCTTCATCCGCTTCTTGCCCTCCTTCTGCTTCTCGAGGAGCTTGCGCTTGCGGCTGATGTCGCCGCCGTAGCACTTGGCGATGACGTCCTTGCGGTAGGCGGTGATGGTGGTGCGGGCGATGATCTGGCCGCCGATGGCGCCCTGGATGGCGATCTTGAACTGCTGCTTGGGGATCTTCTTGGCCAGCCGCTCGCAGTACTTCAAGGCCCGCGGCCGCGCGAAGTCGCGGTGGACGAGCTGCGACAGGGCGTCGACCTTCTCGGTGTTGACCAGGATGTCGACCTTGACGAGATCCGCCGGCCGGTAGTCGAGCATCTCGTAGTCGAACGAGCCGTAGCCCTGGGTGATCGACTTGAGCTTGTCGTAGAAGTCGAACAGCACCTCGGCGAGCGGAATCTCGCACGACATCTCGAGACGCCCGGCGGCCATGTAGTGGTAGGTGCTCTCGGTGCCGCGGCGCTCCCGGCAGAGCTCCATCACGCTCCCGAGATAGCGCTCGGGGATCATGATGGTGGCCTTGATGTAGGGCTCGTAGCTCTCTTTGATCACCGACGGATCGGGGTAGAAGCTCGGGTTGTCGACCCACTGCTCGGTGCCGTCGGAAAGGACCAGGCGGTAGCGCACCGACGGCGCCGAGAGGATCAGCGACAGGTCGTACTCGCGTTCCAACCGCTCCTGCACGACGTCGAGGTGGAGGAGGCCGAGGAAGCCGCAGCGGAACCCGAAGCCGAGGGCGGCCGAGCTGTCCTTCTCGTAGATCAGCGCCGCGTCGTTGAGCTTGAGCTTCTCCATCGCCTTGGTGAGGTCTTCGTACTCGTCGGTCGCCATCGGGTAGATCGACGAAAAGACGACCGGCTTGGCCTCGCGATAGCCGGGGACCGGCTCCGCCGTCGGCCGGTCGGCGGCGGTGAGGGTGTCGCCAATGGCCAGTCCCGACAGGCTCTTGATGCCGGCGATGACGTAGCCGACCTCGCCGGCCGACAGCTCCGGCGCCGGGACGCGCTTCAGGCGCTGGTAGCCGACGTCCTCGACCTTGTGCTCCTGGCCCGAGTGCATCAGGCGCAGATGGGTCCCCGGCTTGAGCTTGCCGTCGATCAGGCGGACCAGCAACACGGCGCCGCGGTAAGCGTCGTACTGGGCGTCGAAGAGGAGAGCCTTGAGCGGCGCCTCCGGGTCGCCGACGGGCGGTGGCAGCTTGGCCACGATCGCCTCGAGCAGGTCGTCGATGCCGGTACCGAGCTTGGCCGACACCTGGACCGACTCGAAGGGGTCGAGCCCGAGGTCACGGTCGATCTCCTCCATCACCCGCTCGACGTCGGCCGACGGCAGGTCGATCTTGTTGATCACCGGCACCACCTCGAGCCCGAACTCGGTGGCGAGGTAGAGGTTCGCCACGGTCTGTGCCTCGACTCCCTGCGAGGCGTCGACCACCAGGAGCGCGCCCTCGCAGCTCATCAGGGAGCGCCGCACCTCGTGCGAGAAGTCGACGTGCCCGGGGGTGTCGATCAGGTTGAGCTCGTACTGCCTGCCGTCGCGGGCGGTATACGGCAGGCTCACCGTGTTGGCCTTGATGGTGATGCCGCGCTCGCGCTCGAGGTCCATCGAGTCGAGGATCTGGTCGCGGAAGTCGCGCAGCTCGACGGCGCCGCAGCGCTGGATCAGGCGGTCGGCGAGCGTCGACTTGCCGTGGTCGATGTGGGCGATGATGCAGAAATTGCGAATGTGGTCCACGGAGAGGGCCTCGAGACTGGCAGTCGCCGAACGGGCACCGCCAGGAGTGGTTGCGCGCCTCGGCGAGAGGCCAAGCGGCGATGATAACAGTGGCCTTCTCGCTGCCGGTGGTGGGCGGCGCTTGGGCTATTCTGCGCCGGCCGATGAACTGCACGCCGTCCGGTGACGCGACGAGGGGCTGGCGGTGAGCTTGGCCCGCGGCACCCGCCTCGGCCCCTACGAGGTCCTCGACCTCGTCGGCGTCGGCGGCATGGGCGAGATCTACCGCGCCCGCGACACTCGCCTCGACCGCGTGGTCGCCTTGAAGACACTGGCGCCCCACCTCGCCGCCCGCGCGGACATGCGACAGCGCTTCGAGCGCGAGGCACGCGCCATCTCGCGCCTGTCCCACCCCAACATCTGCGCCGTCTTCGACGTCGGCGAGGCGGTGGGCGTCGACGGGCCGCTCGACTACCTGGTCATGGAGTACCTCGAGGGCGAGACGCTGGTCGAGCGCCTGCGGCGGGGGCCGCTGCCGCCGGCCGAGCTGTTCGATTGCGCGGTGCAGGTTGCCGAGGCGCTGGCCTGGGCCCACGCCTTCGGCCTGGTGCATCGCGACTTGAAGCCGGGCAACGTCATGCTGGTGCGCGGTGGGCCTGGGCGTCCGAGCTCGGGCGGCGGGCGCGTCGGTTCGCGCACCAGTGGCAACGTCAAGCTGCTCGACTTCGGCCTCGCCAAGCTGACCGCGCCGCCGGTCGAGCTCGGAAGGGCCAGCTCCCAGGCGGCGACGCGTCCCGGGGGTTTCGGCGGCGGCCCCCTGACCGCTGAGGGCACGGTGCTGGGCACGATCGAGTACATGGCGCCCGAACAGCTCGAACGCGGCGAGTCCGATGCGCGGAGCGACATCTACGCCTTTGGCCTCCTTCTGCACGAGCTGGCGACGGGTGAACGGGCGTTCCGCGCGGCGACGCCGGCCAGCCTGATTGCCGCCGTCCTCACCACCGAGCCACCGGCGATCCACCCGTCGCGGGCGGACCTGCCACCGGCGCTCGACCGCGTCGTGCGGCGTTGTCTCGCCAAGGTGCCCGAGGAGCGATGGCAGAGCGCCTGGGACCTGGCGCGGGTCCTCGAGCTGGTGGCCGCCGGGGACGACGCGCCAGCACCGGCGAAGGTGCCGGCACCTTGGCAGCGGCTCGCCGCCGGTGTTGCCCTCGGTGCGGTCTTGGTTGGCGGGCTCTGGTTGGCTCGCGAGACGCTGCGGCCCACGCGCGGCGCGGTGTCGGCGGTGCTTTCGGTGACCCTGCCAGCCGACGACACGCTCGAGGTCTTCACCGGCCCCTCGCTCGCCCTCTCGCCGGATGGTCGCCGGCTGGTCTACGTGGCCCGCCGCGCCGGGGTGCGTCAGCTGTTCCTGCGCGACCTCGATCGCGCGGCGATCGAGGTGGTGGCGGGCAGCGAGGGCGGCCAGGCGCCCTTCTTCTCGCCGGATGGCCGCGAGATCGCCTTCTTCGCCAACGGCAAGCTGGTCAAGGCACCGCTCGGAGGCGGGCCGTTGACCGTACTGGCGGAGGCGCCGAGCAATCGCGGCGGTAGCTGGGGCAGCGACGGCGCCATCGTCTTCGCTCCCTCACCTTCTGGCGGGCTCTGGCGGGTGCGCGCGGACCATGCCGGCGGCGAGCCCGGGCCGGCGACCCCGCTGACCACCCTCGAACCCGCGCGCGGCGAGAACGGCCATCGCTGGCCGGAGCTGCTGCCGGGGAGCCGCGCCCTCCTCTTCACCATCCGCACCGACCGCATCGAGAGCTTCGATGCCGCCAAGGTCGTCGTCCGCAACTTGATCACCGGCGAGCAGCGCGTGCTGGTCGACGGCGGCAGCGACGCCCGATTCCTGCCGCCGGACCGGTTGCTCTTTGCGCGAGCAGGCAACGTCTACGCGCTGGCCTTCGACCCCAGCCGACTGGCGGTTTCGGGGACGCCCGAGCGCCTGGTCGCGGGGGTGAGCATGAACCCGACGAGCGGCGCCGCGATGTATGCCGTCGCCGGTGCGGGCACCGTCGCCTACTTTCCGGGGACCGCCGAGGTCTTTCGCCATCACTTGGTGTGGGTTGGCCGCGGTGGCGTGGTGCGCACGGTTGCCGACCTCGGCCGCCGCGTGTCCTCGGGTGCGCTGTCGCCGGACCGTGAGCGTCTCGTCGTCCGGGTGCCCGCCGGCAATGACGACCTGTGGATCTTCGAGCTCGCCCGGCAGAGCTTCCTGCGCCTGACGTCCGAGCCCGGGGATGAGCTCGGCCCGGTGTGGTCGCGCGATGGGCACAGCATTGCCTACGGGGTCGAGCGGGCCGGTGTGCGGACGATGTTCCTGCAGTCGGCGGACCGCAGCAGCACACCGCGTCGTCAGCTGCTGGCGAACGAGCACGACCAGCAGCCCGAGGACTACAGCCCCGATGGGCGGCTCTTGGTCTACACCGAGACGGCGCCACAGACCGGTGACGACCTGTGGCTGTTGCCGCTCGCTGCCGACGGCGCTCCCGCCGGGGCGCCGCGGCAGCTGCTGGCGTCGCCGTTTACGGAGCGCGGTGGCCGTTTCTCACCGGACGGTCGGCTGCTCGCCTACACCTCCAACGAGTCTGGCCGGGACGAGGTCTATCTGCAGCCGTTCCCGGCGCTCGACGGTAAGGTGCGCGTCTCGCTGGCGGGTGGCTACGCACCACGCTTCTCCCCCGCCGGCGACGCCCTCTTCTACCGCGCCGACGACGCCGTCGTCCGCGTCGCCCTGAGCCCGGTGGTCGGCAGCACGGTCCCGGCCCCGGGACCGCCCGAAGTCTGGATCCGCGGGCCCTACTCCGAACCCTTTGCCGTGAGCCCGGATGGCCGCGAGGTCCTCCTCAGCAGCAACGCCGACGACGAGACCCGACGCACCGTCATCGACGTTCTGCTCGGCCGGCCGTGGCTGCTCCGTCCGTAAATCAGCATCTCTCCCGCGGGTCAGACCATGCCCACCTTCCCCGAATCCTTCCTCTGGGGTGCCGCCACCTCCGCCTACCAAATCGAAGGCTCACCGCTCGCCGACGGCGCTGGACCGAGCAACTGGCATCGCTTCTGCCACACCCCCGGCTGGGTGGCCAACGGCGACACCGGTGACGTCGCCTGCGACCACTACCGACGGTTCCGCGAGGACGTGGCGTTGATGCGCGACCTCGGCCTGACCGCCTATCGCTTCTCGATCTCCTGGTCCCGGGTGCTGCCGGCCGGCACCGGGCAAGTGAACCAGGCGGGCCTCGACTTCTACCGTCGCCTGCTCGATGCCCTCGCCGAAGCTGGCATCGCCGCGGTGCCGACGCTCTACCACTGGGACCTGCCGGCGGCGCTCGACGATCGCGGCGGCTGGCTGAACCGCGACAGCGCCGGCTGGTTCGCAGACTACGCGGCGGTCTGCTTCCACGCGCTCGACGATCGGGTCGCGGGCGATCGGGTCGCGGGCGATCGGGTCGCCATGTGGGCGACCCTCAACGAGCCGTGGGTGGTGGCCGACGGTGGCCACCTGTTCGGCACCCTGGCGCCGGGACACCGCAACGTCTTCGAGGCGCCGCGTGTCGCGCACCACCTGCTGTTGGCGCACGCCGCCGGCGTTCAGGCGTACCGCGCGCTGGGGCGTGGGCGGATCGGCGTGGTGGTCAACCTCGAGCCGAAGCATCCGGCGACGGCCAGCCCTGCCGACCGCGCTGCGGCAGTGCGCGCCGACGCCTACATGAATCGCCACTACGTCGAGCCCCTGCTCCTCGGCCGGTATCCAGCGGAGCTGGCGGCAATCTACGGGCCCGGCTGGATCGGCGACGACGCGACGTTGGCGGATGACCTGGCGGCGATTGCCACGCCGATCGACTGGCTGGGGGTCAACTACTACTCGCGCAACGTCGTCCGGGACGCCCCGGAGTCGTGGCCGACCGGGGCGGCGCGCGTCCGCCAGGTGCGTGGCACGCACACCCAGACCGACTGGGAGGTCTACCCGGACGGGCTCACCGAGACGCTCCGCTGGGTGTCGGGGTTGCGGCCGGAGCTGCCGCTCTACGTCACCGAGAACGGGGCGGCGTTCTACGACCCGCCGACGGCGACCGATGGCCGCGTCGACGACCCGCTGCGCGTCGCATACCTGCGCAGCCACTTGCGGGCGGTGGCCGCGGCGCTCGCCGCCGGGGTCGACGTCCGCGGCTACTTCGCCTGGTCGCTGCTCGACAACCTCGAGTGGAGCCACGGCTTCAGCAAGCGTTTCGGCCTCGTCCACGTCGACTTCGCGACGCTGTCGCGCACCCCCAAAGCCAGCGCCCATTTCTACCGCGACGTCGCGCGCTCGCGCGGGGCGTCACTCGTCTGATGGCGCGTTTCTGATGGTGGGTTTCCGCGGCCCGCGTAGCGCACCGCGACGGCCAGTCGCGCGCCTGGGCTGACGGTGGGCAGGATGGCGTCCGGGACGCGCTGGCCGTCGACCTCGACCTCGACCGTCCCGGCGGCGAGGGTGGTGCTCCGCGCGACGGTGATGTCGAGGGTAGCTCCCCGCCAGGGTCGCGTCATGGCGGCGCTCTGCCACGTTGGCGGCAGGCAGGGCGCAAAGCGCAGGCCCTGCCAGGTCGGGCGCACGCCGAGCACCCACTCCGAGATGACGCGCGGCAGCCAGGCCGCCGAGCCGGTGTACCAGGTCCAGCCGGCGCGGCCGTGGTAGGGGGAATCCGGGCCGTCGACGTTGCCCGGGAGCACGTAGGGCTCGGCCCAGTAGTGGTCGGCATCCTTGAGCGCCGGGTTGATCGCGGTGAGCAGTTGGCCGACGAGGTCGGCGTCGCCCATCTTGGCGGCGGCGGCGATCGCCCAGGTGGCGGCATGGGTATAGACCCCGCCGTTCTCGCGCAAGCCGGGTGCGTAGCGGGTGATGTAGCCCACCGACGGATCCGGTTCGCGGTAGGCGGGGGCGAGCAGGAGTGCCCCGGCGGGGCTCACCAGGTGGCTGCGGATCGCGGCGAGGCAGGCCTGGGCGCGGCTCGGTGAGGCCACGTCGTTCAAGATGGCCCACACCTGGGTGTTGAGGAAGACGCGACCGGGCTCGTTGTCGGCACTGCCGATCCAGGTGCCGTCGTCGCGGGTGGCGCGGCGGTACCAGGCGCCGTCCCAAGCGTGCTCGTTGACGGCGTCGATCAACGCCTGGCGACGACCGGCGAGCTCGGCGCTCTTCTCGCGCAGCCCCCGGTGGCGGTAGATCTCGCACCAGTCGGCAAGCAGCCCGACCAGGAACTGAGCCAGCCACACCGACTCGCCTCGCTCCTCGAGGCCGAGCGCCGACAGCCCGTCGTTCCAGTCGCCGGCACCGATGTGCGGCAGCCCGCGCGGCCCGGTGCGGCGGAAGACGCGCGCAAAGGCGCGCCCGACGTGATCCTCGAGCGCATAGGCAGCGTCGTCGTCGAGATACGGCGCGCTGTCGTCGAGCAGCGAGAAGTCGCCGGTCTCGAGCAGGTAGTTGGCGCTGACGAAGGCCAGCCAGAGGAGGTCGTCGGTCATCTTGGTGACGTGGCCCTGTTCGGAAAGGGGATGCCACCAGTGGTACACAGAGCCGTCGGCGAACTGGTGGGCGGCATGGAGGGCGATCTGCTGGCGGCAGCGTTCGGGGTCGATGGTCAGCCAGACCTGGGAGTCCTGGAGCTGGTCGCGGAAGCCGAAGGCGCCGCTCTGCTGGTAGTAGCCGGCGCGACCCCAGAGGCGCGCGGCGATCGCCTGGTAGCGCAGCCAGTCATTGGTCAGCACGTCGAGGGTGGGCTCTGGCGTCTGCAGACGGTGCGCCGCCAGGCGCTCCCGCCAGCCGGCGATCACCGTCGCGAGCGCGGCGTCCATGGCGGCCGGCGTCGCGAAGTCTCGGGCCATGGCGAGGGCAGCCGCCGGGTCGTTGGCGGTGGCGAGGACGTAGCCGCCGTCGAAGGTGGCGCCGGGCGGGAGCTCCACGTGCGAAGCGAGGGCGGCGACGGGGTCGTGGTGGCGGCCGAAGAGCCCGTTCCACTCGGCTCCCGCAGCCAAGGCGGCCGGCAGTCGCCAGTCGCCCTTGCGGCCGAGGAAGGCCCCCTTGTCACCCTGGGCGGCGCTGACCGGTTGTGCCGCGCCGAAGGCGCTCCAGAACGGGAAGGACGTGTTCCAGTGACCCCAGCGCTTCGAGCCGACGTCCCACATGTGGCTGCCGGCGACGATGGCGCCGGTCGCCACGTCGAAGCGCGTGTCGAGGAACAGCTTCTGAAACTCCCGTCGCGGGGCCGGCGAGGTGCCGCAGTTCCACTCGAGGAAGCCGACGACGGTCAGCCGCCGCGGCCGGCCGCTCTCGTTGACCAGCGCCAGCCGCCACATCTCGACGGTGGCCTCGGCGTCGACGAACAGCGTCCACCGTGCGGTGATGCCGTGGACCGTCGTGGCGATGGTGGTGTAGCCGAGACCGTGTCGGCATTCGTAGCGGTCGTAGGCCGGCCAGCAGGGGGCGGGCGCGAGCGACCACAGCTCGCCACTGTCGTCGTCGCGCAGGTAGAGGAAGCGACCGGAGCCGTCGGCCGCCAGGTCCTGCTGCCAGCGCACGATGGCGCCGAGCTGCGAGTTGTCGATCCAGGAGAAGCCGCTGCCGGTCTGCGACACCGCAAGCCCGACCCGTGGGTTGGCGATGATGTTCACCCATGGCCGGGGTGGCTGCGGGTCGGTGATGACGTAGGCGTCGCCGGTGGCGGTGAAATAGCCGTAGGGCCCGGCGGCTAGCCGGTCGTCGTGGGGCATGGCGGTCTTCCTAGTGCGAGGAATGTGTGCGTTCAGGGGGGTGAAGAGCGGGGGCTGAGGGTGACCACGGTCGGCAGTTGGTGGATCACCACGGTGCCGTCGCCGGCGCTGGCAAGGGGTCGCCCTCCGGCGTTGGCTTCGGCTAGCTGGCCGGCCAGGGGCCAGGTCAACACCAGGCCGCCGGGGGGCATGGTGGTGAGCCCGTCGAGCTCGTAGCGCACCCCGCCGCCGGCCCCGGTCAGACGCATGTTCAGGCCGCCCCACGGCGTCCGCAGGCCGCGGACCGCGACGCCAGCGGGGCGGTCGAGCCAGGCCGCCGGCACGCCCGCGGCGAGGACGAGGGCTTCGTCGTCGCGGCGCTCGTAGGCGAAGACGTCGAGCAGCGAGCGGATGAAGTCGGAGGCGACCCAGCCGTGCGGCAGGTCGCCCAGGAAGCGTGGCTGTTGGCGGTCGCGGGTGACGACTTCTGGCCACTGGTTCCAGCCCGCCGGTTGCCGCTGGTCGAGGTAGTAGGCGAGGAGCTCTTGCGCGCGAGTGCGCCAGCCGAGCCGAATGAAGGCCCCGACGTGCCGGACTTCGTAGGGCGTGAACGCCTCCCAGGGTCGCGCGCCGTCGCGGCGGGCGACGAGCTCGCGGTAGAAGCGCTCGAACGTGGCCTCGACCGCCGGCCGCAGCAGGTACGCCAGCAGGCCCCCGGGGTCGAGACTGGCGGTGGTCGAGGTGGAGTCGAAGTCGCCGCGGTCGGCGCTGGCGGGCAGGGTGGTGAGGTGGTCGCGGGCCATGACACGCGCCACCGAAGCCGCCAGGTCCGCCCGGAGCTCGTCGCGCCGCGCGGCCCAGGTCGTTGCGAGCTCCGGGTGGTCGAGTGCGGCGGCGAGGAAGGTGGCGTCGGCGAGGCCGCGGTAGGCGAAGGCGTCGTCCCAGTAGGAGTAGGCGGGCTTGTCGGAGTAGCCCTCATGGCTGATCGACGGCGGCAGCAGGCCGAAGTAGGCGATGCCGGGGCCCGCCTGAAACTCCGCCGTGCGTCGCGATTGTCGGAGCGTCTCGAGGTGCTCGACCGCGGCGGCGACGCGGGGGAACAGCTCCGCGGCGAAGGCGCGGTCGCCGGTGTAGCGGAAGACCTCGCTGATCAGGTGGATGAGCTCGCCGTGGCTGTCATTCTCGACCACCGGATCGGCGCCGCGGTGGTCGACGCAACAGGGCACGCTGCCGTCGGTTCGTTGGAAGCCGGCGAACCAACGGGCAAAGGCGCGCACCGGCGCGTCCTGGCCGAGACGCAGGAGGGCGCTGCCGGTGAGCGCGCCGTCGCGAATCCACGATCGCGTGTAGCTGCGCGACCCGGGCTGGATGGCGGCGCCGTCGCGGTGGACGAGAACGTAGGCGAGGCTCGAGCGCAGGGCGCGGACCAGCGGCTCGGCGACCGGCGGCAGGTCGAAGGCGACGTCGTCGACCGTCTGCCGCCAGGCCGCTCGGGCCTCCGCGGCCCGGCCCTCGAAGCCCTCGGGGGTGACGTCGGAGGGCAGCGGCGTGCCGGCGGCGAGCGGGGCTGCGGCGACCACGGTGAGCGATGCGCCAGGGGGCAGGTGCAGGTCCCAGGCCAGGGCGGCGCTGGCGTAGCCGAACCCGTCGTCGACGCCTGCCGCCGACGGCACGCGGCCGGCGGCGAGCGGCGTGGTGAGCAGGCCCTGGTCGAACGTCTGGGTGCCACACGCGTCGGCGGGCGGCGCGACGGCGACCGGGATTGCATCGTCGATGGTCAGGCCGCCGGCCGCTTGCGGCGGGCCGCTGCAGCGCAGGCGGTGGATCGAGGCGACGCCGCCGACCAGGTTGAGGAACTGGGCCGGCGGGTTGACCTGGAACGGGCGGGCGGCGAGGAACAGCCTGCCGACGAGCGGCCGGGAGCCGTCGTTGTGGACGACGTAGCGGCTCCAGACCGTGGCCTGGCCCAGCGTTCCGGCGGCCAGGGCGCTCACCTCGAGCCGCGCTCCCGACAGCCGCCAGGTGACAGTCGGCAGCGGCAAGTCGCCGTCGACCAGGGTCTGTTCGGCCGCCACGTCGGCCCAGGTCCACAGACGTCCGTCGAGCCAGAGGAACGGCTCGNNGGCTCGAGCGACGGCCGCCGCGCCCCGAGCTCGACCGCGCCGTCGGTGCCGAGGAGAGCCTCGTCGGGGTCGCCGTGCTCGGCGTCGCCGGCGCTGCCGACCACCGTCCAGAAGCTCTGCTCGCCGCTGAATCCCCGAGGGTAGGTGCCGCGGGTCGCGTCGCGGGCGAGGGCGACGAAGAAGTCGTTGACCGAGGCTCCCCAGGCAAGGGGCTGCACGGTGAGCCCGGCGAGGCCGCAGCCGGTGGCGCAGGCACCTGCCGGCAGGACCAGGCGGAGCCGCTGCGCTTCGGTGTCGGTGAGCAGGAGGTCCGAACGCACGTTGCCGCCGGGCTCGACGTCGCGGCCGGCGGTCCAGGTCGCGCCGTCGAACGAGCTGTCGACGTGGAAGCGCTGCGGGACGCGGCCGGCCTCCCAGCGCAAGGTGAGGCCGCCGAGCTCCCGCGGGGCGCCGAAGTCGAGCTCGAGGACCGGCGCCCGGTCAGCCTCTGTCGGCCGCCAGGCGGTGGCCGACGCGCCGTCCAGGACGGCCGCCGGCGGGTGCCCGTCAACGGCGCTGCTGGCGGCGAGCAGGGGTACCTCACGCGGCGTGACGCCCGCCAAGCGGGGCACCAGCTCGAGGTTGGCCAGCCACAGCGAGCCTCGTCCGCCGCTGCCGGCGGTGATCGCCAGCTCGAGCGCCGCGACGCGGCCGGGCTCGCCGCCACCCTGTGGCCCCCAGGCAAACGTAATTTGCCGCTTCCTGATCCGTTGGCGGGTCCAGGCGGCGGACCAGACGACGTCACGCTCGACGTGCCACCAGACATTGTCACCGCTCGCGTCGACCAGCTTCACCTCGAGGTGATTCGGTGGGCCCTCACCGCGCTGGTCGAACGAGATCACGTAGTCAGCCGGCAGCACGAGATCGACCGTGCGCCGCGCGGCGGCCCAACCGCCCTGGCCGTGGAAGTCGTAGTCGAGGCGCAGGGCGGGACGGCCCTCTGCGTCATGGTCCGCGGCGAGCGTGAGCTCGACGCCAGCGGCGGGAACGGCGCGCCAAGTTGCAGCGTCGAGGACGTCGACCGGCAGGGCCGCCTGGCCGGCGGCGCTCGCCGGTGAGCTGGCCGCCACCAGGGCGGCTGCGGCGACCAGGGCGAGGGGGATGGCGATCACTCCTTGACGCCTCCCATCAGCAGGCCGGCGACGTAGTGGCGTTGTACGGCGAGGAAGATGAGCAGGCCGGGGACGACGGTGACGACGGCGCCGGCCATCATCAGCTCGGTGTCCTGCACGTGCTCGCCCGACAGGTTGGCGAGGGCGACGGGCAGGGTCTGCTTGGCGGCGTCGGTGAGCACCACGAGCGGCCACATGAAGTCGTTCCAGGCGCCGAGAAACGTGAAGGCGCCGAGGGTGACGAGAATCGGCCGCAGGAGTGGCAGAACGATCGTCCAGTAGATGCGCAGCTCCGAAGCGCCGTCGACGCGGGCGGCGTCGAGCAGCTCGTCGGGGATCGACTGCGCGAACTGGCGGACGAGGAAGATGCCGAACACCGACGCCAGGCCGGCGGCGATGACGCCGAGGAACGAGTTGACCAGGCCCATCGCCCGTAGCTCGAGGAAGAGCGGCATGACGGTGACCTGCGGCGGCACCACCAGCGTCGCCAGCAGCACGGCGAACAGGCGCTCGCGGCCGCCGAAGCGCAGCTTGGCAAACGCGTAGCCGGCCATCGAGTTGCAGAGCAGCGAGATGGCGGTGATGGCGCTGGCCAGAAACACACTGTTGAGCAGGGCGCGCCCGAGGTTGGCGTGGGCGAAGAGCGCGCGGTAGTGCTCGGTCGTCGGTGCCGACGGCAGCAGTCGCGCCGGCAACGCGGCGGCCTCGCCGGTCGGCATCAGCGACGCCGACACCATCCACAGCAGCGGCAGGAGGGTGGCGCCCGCGAGCAGGGCCAGCGTGGCGTTCACCGCGAGGGTCGCCAAGAGTCGCTTCATGGCTGGCCTCGCCAACGCTTCCAAGCGACCTGCAGGCCGCTGACGCCGAGGATCAAGGCGAAGAGGACGAAGGCGATCGCCGTCGCGCTGCCCATGCTCCACCAGCGAAAGCCCCGTTCGTACATCAGGAGCGCGATCGATGTCGTGGCGTGCAATGGACCGCCCCGGGTCATCACGTAGGGCTCGGCGAAGATCTGGAAGAAGCCGACCGTCGTGATGATGCCGACGAACAGGGTGGTCGGGCGCAGCTGCGGCAACGTGATGTGGAGGAAACGCCGCCAGCGGCCAGCGCCGTCGAGCGCCGCGGCCTCGTACAGCGACTCGGGGATCGCCTGGAGGCCGGCGACGAAGATCACCAGACCGTAGCCGAAGCTCCGCCAGACGGCGAGCAGGACGATGGCGACGGTCGCCCATCGCGGGTTGCCGAGCCAGTCGATCGGCGGCAGGCCGAGGAGGCCGAGCCCCAGGTTGATGAGCCCGAAGCGGGGATGGTAGAGGTAGCGCCAAACCACCGCGACGGCGACCAGGGAGGTCACCACCGGGGCGTAGAAGAGCGTGCGGTAGATGCCGCGCCCACGGGCGAGCGGCGAGCTGACGAGAATCGCGCCGGCGAGGGAGATGGCGATGGTGAGCGGGCCGCCGAGGGCGACGAACACCAGGGTATTGCGCAGCACCTGCCAGAACAACGGGTCGGCCAGGAGCTGCGCATAGTTGCCGGCACCGACGAAGCGAGCGTTGCCGAGGTCGGCGACGGCGTAGATGTCGAAGTCGGTGAGCGAGAGGAGGAGCGCGGCGAGGAGCGGCAGGGCGAAGAAGACGCCGATCGCGCCGAGGGCGGGGGCGAGCAGGAGCCAGGCGGCGCGGCGTTCGGCGGGCGCGCCGGTGGCGGTGGCCGCGCTCACGGCTGCTTCTCCGGGGTCGGGCTGGTCGCCCGGCGGTCGAGCAGCCAGCGGCGCTTCTCGAGCATGGCGTCGACGTCGCGGTCGAGGCCGGCGAGGGCGGTGTCGAGGTCGCTCGCGCCGCGCACCACCTCCTCGCCGCGCTCGGCGATGCGGGTGGCGATGCGCTCCCACTCCGGAACCTTCGGCGTCGCGACCGCGGCGCTGAGCTGGGCGAGGAACGGGGCGGCCTGCGGGTCGGCGGCGAGTCCGGTCGTCGTCCACGCCGAGCGCCGCGCCGGCAGGTCGCCGGAGAGGGCATAGAAGCGAGCCTGCTGCGCCGGCGCGCTCAGGTACTCGAGCCACTGCCAGGCGGCGTCGGGGGCGGCGGCGCGGCGGAACAGGACCAGGCTCGAGCCGCCGGCGAGGGAGGCGCCGGGATACGGCTGGCCGGCGTCGGCCGGAGGCAGCGGGGCGGTCGCCCAGAGATCCTGCTGATCCGCGGGCAGGCGTCGCTTGAGCTCGCCGAGGTTCCACGGCCCGCTGATGAACATGGCGAAGTAGCCGTCGGCGAACTGCTGGTAGAGGTTCGCCATGCCGCTCTGGTCGACGGGAGGTGCCAGCCGCGTGGCGAAGAGGTCCTGGTAGAAGGCGAGGGCGCGACGGAAGCGTGGGTCGGCGAAGGCGCCGTGGCGACCGTCGTCGTCGAGCAGCCTGGCGCCGGCCTGGAGGCCGAGGATCACCGGCTGCGGCCATTCGTCGACCGGCAGCAGGATCGCGTAGTGATCGGCGCCCCCCAGCGCCTTGATCCGCACCATCGTCTCGCGCCACTCGGCCCAGCTCCGTGGTGGCCACGGACCGCCGGCGGCGGCCACGAGGTCGCGGCGGTAGAACAGCAGGCGGGTGTCGACGTACCAGGGCAAACCCCAGGTTTGGCCCGCGAGGCGATTGGTGTCCCAGATCCCGGCGAAGCTGTCGGCAGGGTCGATCACCGCCGAGCTGGCCAGGCGGCGGTCGAGCGGGGCCAGGGCGTCGAGGGCGACGAGCTCGGGGATCCAGGTGTTGCCGAGCTGGGCGGCGTCGGGCGTCGACTGGCCGACGTAGGCGGTCAGGAGCTTTTCGTGGGCGGCGCTCCACGGGATCTGCTGGACGTCGACGCGGATGCCCGGGTGGGCGCGTTCGAAGTCAGGCACCAGCTCGCGCACCACCTCGCCCTCGCGACCGAACGCCCAGAAGCGCACGGTCACCGCTGCGTCGCCGGGCGGACGACAGCCGAGCAGGAGCAGCAGGAGAAGGCCGCGGCAGGCCGTGCCTGCTACGGCGACCCGGAGTCCAGCCATCCGCCGGTGAAGCCCGCGCGGCGCAGGCCGGTGGCGAGGTCGGGGTTGCGGCGCATCACTCGCCAGACGAGACCGGAGCGGTGGTTCTCGATCATCGCCAGGATCGGGCCCTGGTCGATGCCGAGGTAGTCGGTGTCGAACCAACCGACGCCGGGGACGACCTTGCCGTGGTGAACGGGGACGGCGAAGTCGAAGCTCGGGTTGAGGGCGTCGCGAAAGCCATAGGGACCGACGAGATTGTCGCCGTAACGCTGGTGCATCGCCATCAAGGCGGTGATCGTGACCTCGGGCGCGAAGGGCACGGAGCCACCGACGGCGGTGGGGGCGATGGTGCCGTCGTCGATCAGCAGGTCGGCGCCGACGCCGCGACCGGCATAGGTCCAGAAGCGACGGGTCTCCCCGTTGACCGCGAGCTCGGTGTCGGCGGGGCCGTCACAGGCGCTCACTCCCCACAGCTCGGCGCCCAGGCCGCGCCAGCCGCGGGGATTGGCGATCGCCCAGGCGCGCTGCGCGAGCGTCGCCCGCCGCGAATTCTCGAAGTAGTCGAGACCGTGCTGGCGCATCCAGGCGTCGCGGATGTCGCGGAAGTCGACCCAGACGTGGCTGTACTGGTGCCCGAACAGGGGTGCGAAGGCCAGGTACTCCTGGCCGTGGAAGGTGGCCAGCTGGTAGCGGCTGGTCCACTCGGTCCACGCCGCGCCGTCTATCGGGTGGGTCGGCGAGCCGAGGGCCAGCAGGTAGAGCAGCGTGGCCTCGTTGTAGCCGCGCCAGTCGGCGGGGATCCAGCCGGTCTCGGGGTGCCAGCCGTGCGACACCGCCGGCGGCACGGGCTGCGCCCAGGTCCACTCGACGCGGGCGTAGAGCGTGGTCGCGAGCTCGCGGATCTCGCGCTCCCCGACGTCGGGTTGGTCGAAATAGCCGGCGCAGAAGAGGGCGCCAGCAAGCAGGAAGGTGGTGTCGACGGTCGACAGCTCGACCTGCGCGAAACGCAGCCCGGTGGCGGGGTCGAGGAAGTGGTAGAAGAAGCCCCGGTAGCCGCTGACCCCCGTCGGCTGCGGTCCCTGCGGCGCGTTGGCCAGGAAGCGCAGGGTGAGGAGGACGCGGTCGCGGGCCTGCTGGCGGGTGATCCAGCCGCGCTCGGCGCCGATGGGGTAGGCGGTGAGGCCAAAACCGGTGGCCGACACCGACGCGAAGGACTTGGTCGGCCAGCGGTCGGGGACGAGGCCGGTCGTCGGGTCGGCGAGGTCCCAGAAGTAGCGGAACGTCTGCTCCTCGAGCTGGTCGAGGAAGGCCTCGCTGCCTGCGGGCAGCGTGAAATGGGAAGCCGCCGCCGGTGCGCTGGCGGGCGGCGTGGCAGGCGCGCAGGCGAGCGCCCCTGCCAGTAGAAGAACGACGGCGACCGGCCACCGGAATACCCGGAAGGAAGGGAGGAACCGCCGGGCGTCCCGTGACGACATCGCGGAAGTCCGGAGCCGGTCGCCGTTCAAATTAGGACCTCAGTCGACCTAGAAGCTGACGCGGGCGCCGAGCTGGAAGCGACGGGTATTGAAGGCCGCGGTGCCCTGGCCGAACTTGTCGTTGACGTTGGGCAGACGCGGCTTGAAGCTCTCGAACGCGTTGTAGTTCGAGTAGTCGAAGATGTTGAAGCCTTCGGCCACCAGGCTGAGATTGACGCGGTCGGCGATCGGCGGCGCGGTCCACTGCAGGCGCAGGTCGACGCTCCGGTAGGCCCAGGCGTTCGGGATGATGAACGAGAACTTCTCCGGCTCGCCTTCGTTCCAAGCCACCCGGAAAGGCGCCGCCGAGTCGTCATAGACGGTGAACGGCGTGCCCGAGCCGAGGGTGATCATCGACGACACCTCGAAGCGCGCCGGCAGGGCGACGGTGCCACTCATCACCAGCCGGTGACGCTCGCTGTTGGTGGCCGGGAACTTGTAGAAGTCGTCGGGCGAGCGGTAGTCGAAGGCGCCGAAGGCCAGGCCGTCACCGGCGTAGTCGGTGCCATTCTGCTTGCCGTCGGCGTAGGTGTAGGCGAGGTTGAAGCCCCAGCGCGAGTCGCCGGTGCGCGGGCGGTCGAGCGTCAGGTAGGCGGCGTTGTACCAGGTCCGCCGGGCGGTCGAGGTGGTGAAGATGCGAGCGTAGCCAGGCACGCCGACGGCGCCACCCCAGCGGTCGTCGAAGGCGGTGCCGGGCGGCAGGTCACCGAAGAAGTAGATCAGGCCGTTGTAGCCCTGGACGCCGGCGTACGACAGCGAGGTCTGCCAGTGGCCGAATTGCTGCCGGACGCCGAGGGTGTACTGGTCGGTCCGCGGCGGCTTGAGGTCGTTGCGGACGAGCCAGATTTCGGGGCCGGGTGCCTGGCCGGAGGCGATCAGGGCGCGCAGGCCGTCGGCCGAGAGGTACGACGGATTCCAACGCAGGGTCGGCGCACCGCAGTTCGGGGCGGGGCTGCCGTCGGCGGAGAAACAGAAGCTGTAGGTGGTCCACGACTGGCGGTATTGCTCGTCGAAGATGTCGTTCAGGACGACGCGGTCGTAGTACTTGCCCCAGCCGCCGAAGACCACCGTCTGGCCGTTGCGCCGGACGTCCCAGGCGAATCCGATACGCGGCTGGACCATGCCGTAATAGGCGTCGCGGTCATTGCCGTCGGTGGTCAGGCGACCGAAGTCGAAGAAGTCGTCGAAGCACCAGGTGGTCTGGCCGCCGACCGCGTGGTCGTAGGTGCGGCAGGAGTCGTGCATCGCGGCGACGAGGGACGGCGGGGTGACGTAGTCGTTGTTGATCATGTTCGACTCGTAGTCCCACCGCACGCCGAGGTTCAGCGTGAGGTTGTCGAGCGGCTGCCAGTCGTCCTGCAGGTAGAGGCCGAGCTGCTTGTTGTCGAACTCGAGCCCGGGGTTGCCGAAGCCGATGCGCGCCTGGAACGGGATCTGCCACTGCTCGTCGCTGCGGAACTCGAAGTAGCCGTTGGCGAACAGCTCCTTCTTGATCTTGTAGTTCAGCTTGGCCGCCGACAGGCCGGCCTTGACGGTGTGGGCGCCGTGCCAGTCGGTCGACCAGGTGAGGTCGTCGCGGATGCCGACGCGGTCCTGCTGGAAGTCCTGGGTGGCGTCCTTGCCGCCGACGTCGAGGATGCCGATGTAGTTCATCCGCGGCGTCGAGCTTTCGATGGCAGTCGGGTTCCAGCGGGTGTGCTGGACGGCGAGGCTCGCCTCGTTGAACAGCATGCTGCCGAGGACGGCGGTGTGCTTGGCGACCAAGGCGTCGGTGCCGATCTCGAAGCTCTCGGCGCCGTCACGGGTGCGCTGGCCGCCGTAGCCGCGGATCTCCTGCTCGTCGCGCAGGTTGAAGCTGACGTCGAGGGTCTGGCTCTCGGCGGGCTGCCAGGAGAGCTTGCCGAAGTAGAGCTTCGACTCGAACGGTGAGGTAAGGGTACCCGTCGGGTAGGTGCCCAGCAGCTGCTGGACGTTGGCCGGCGCGGAGGCGTAGCTCGAACCGCGGAAAACGCTGGCGTTGCGGTCCTGGTCGTTGCTCTCGTACGAGACGAAGAAGTGCAGCCGGTCGCGGATGATCGGTCCGCCGACCGACAGGCCGCCCTGCTTGCGGTCGTAGTCGGCCTTCTCCTCGCCGCGGGCTTCGGCGAACTCGTCCTGGCTGACCATGCTCTTGTTCTGCAGCGAGTAGAAGACGTCGCCCTGGTAGGCGTTGCTGCCGGACTTGGTCACCGCGGTGATGATCGCGGCGGCAGCCTTCTCGTACTCGGCCTTGTAGTTCTGGGTGAGCACCCGGTACTCCTGCACCGCATTCTGCGGGAAGGGGTTGCCGCGACTCGAATCCTGCATCATGGCGCCGCCCTGCAACAGGTCGTTCTTGTAGGACAGGCCGTCGATGTAGACGTTGACCTGGCGCGAGTCCGCGCCGCCGCTCTTGAACGACTGGCCGGCCTTGTCCTGGTCGTCGGTGAAGCGGACACCGGGGGCGAGCGCCGCGAAGGAGAGGAAGTTACGGCTGTTCTGCGGCAGGCCCTCCATCTGCTGGGTGGTGATGTTAGTCGCGATCTCGGAGGTGCGGGTTTCGAGCGGAGCCGCCTCGGCGATGACCGTGATGCCTTCGCTCACCGACTCGCTCGGCGCCAGAGTGAAGTCGACGACCAGATCCTGACCGACCTGGAGTTGCACCGTCCGTTGCTGGCTGGCGAAGGCCTCGGCAGAGACGGTGACCTGGTAACTCCCGGGCTTGAGCCCCGGGAAGATGTAGCTGCCGTTTTCGGCGACGGCGACCGCGCGGGCGAGGCCGCTCGCGACGTCGGCGGCCTCCACCTTGGCGGTGGGCACGGGGCCGCTCGCGTCGCGGACGACGCCACGGAGCGACGCGGTGGTGGTTTGGGCGAATGCCGCGCTGGTGAGCATCAAGGTGCCAACGAGCAGGGTCGTCGGGCGGAGCCACTGCGGGACCTGCGGTGTCCTCATCTGCATGACCTCCATGGGATTGAGCGACTAGGCGGCGGCCGGTACGGCTGCCGTCGATGCACGAATGGCGAGACTGGGGGCGACCAGGTCGTGGGCGACCAGGTCGTGGGCGACCAGGTCGTCTTGCGGGGCGGCGTCGCCAGGGCCGGCGATGGCGGCCAGCAGCCGCTCGACGGCGCGGGCGCCGAGGGCGGCGATGTCGACCCGCACGGTGGTGAGGGCGGGAGTCAGGTAGCGGGCGACCGGGATGTCGTCGAAGCCGACCAGCGAGACGTCGCCGGGGACCGCCAGGCCGTGCTCGCGCAGGGCGGCGAGGCAGCCGATGGCCATCGCATCGTTGGCGGCGAAGACGGCGGTGGGGCGGGCGGCGAGGCCCGCCAGCTGCTGGCCGGCGCGGTAGCCCGAGGGCTCGTCGAAGTCGCCGGGGAGCGCGAGCTCGGGCGGCGCGCTGACGCCGTGGGCGGTCAGGGTCTCGCGGTAGGCCCGCCAGCGCTCGGCAGCGTCCTCGTTGTGCTCGGGACCGCGAATGATGGCGATGCGGCGATGGCCAAGAGCGAGCAGGTGCTCGACCGCGAGGCGGCCGCCGAGGGCGTTGTCGACGCCGATCGCCGCGTGCTCGTCGCTCGGGCCGCTGTGGTTGAGCAGCACCACCGGCACGTGGCGCGGCAGATGGCGACGCAGCCAGCTGCCTGCCGCGCCGGGGGTCATCAGCACCAGGCCGTCGATGCGACCGTGCAGCGCCTGCAGCACGGCGGCGGTCTCGGCGAGGTCGCTGTGTGAGCCGGAGACCAGGACGTGGTAGCCCGCGGCGCGGGCGGCGAGGTCGATGCCGCGCACGATCTCGGAGAAGAACTCGCCGTGGACGTCCGGCAGGAGGACGCCAAAGTTCATCGTCCGCCGCGAGCTCAAACTGCGCGCCGCCCCGTGGGGTACGTAGCCGAGCTCTTCGACGGCGGCGAGGACGCGCTGCCGGGTCTCGTCGCGCAGGGGCCCCTTGCCATTGAGCGCGCGCGACACCGTCGCTACCGAGACGCCGGCAGCGCGTGCGACCTCATGGATCAGGGGGCTCCGTTGCATGCGGGAGACTCCGGAAGGGACCGACACAGGGGGCAAGGGCAGATGCGAAAACGTTTACAGCGGAAATGTAAGCGCTTTCATTCATGCGGTCAAGTGCCTGTGCCGGAGCACCGGACCTGATCAGGGCCGGGGAGTCAGTGGCTGACCAGAACGGGCCAGTCCGCGCAGGCCGACAGGCCGGCGCCGCAGCGCCAGACTTCAAGGCTCTCGCCCGCGCTCGCGGGAGCGAGCAAGGTCGGGCCGGCCGCCCGCTCGGTGGCCAGGGCCGAGAGGAGGAAGTCGCGCACGATCGTGACGACGGCGGCGGCGGCCAGCGCCGCCCCCGGCTCGGCGGCGGCCAGCGCGGGCACCGTCGCCGTCGCCCAGCCGAAGCTGGTGAATTGCCAGTGGTGAAGCGTCGTCACCCGCGCCAGGTAGCGGTCGCTGCCGGTCAGCTGCCGGAGAGTGGCGAACGACGGCGCCATGAAGGCGTCGAGTGGCTCGAAGACGTGGAGCAAGGCGAACGGAGCGCTCGGCAGCTGCGCCTGGGTGGCGGGGTCGAGCCACCCCGGTGCATTGGCGCTGCCGATGCCGCCGTCAAGGCTGACCAGGGCTCGGGTGCGTGGCTCGGCGAGCGCCGCGAGCAGGGCCGACCGGGCACCGAAGCTGTGGCCGACGAAGGCGATCCGGGTGGCGTCGACGCCCGGCAGCCTGGCCGCCTCGACGACCGCCAGGGCGAGATCGCGAGCCTGTTGCCTGGCGCTCGGCAGGACGTCGTCGTCGCTCGCCATGGCGTCGCCGAGGCGGCTCTGGGAGGGCGAGGAGGCGACCACCATGCCGGCCGCGGCCAGGGCCTCGGCGAGGACCGCCTGCTCGTGGAGCGAGTGGCCGTTGCCCTGCGCGATGACGACCAGCGGAAATCGACCGCCGCCAGCCGGGGCGTCGCGTCGCGCGAGCATCGGGCTCGCCAGCCAGGCATCGACGGCTGCCGCCGGCACGCCGTTGTCGAGGAGCCCCGCGCGGTAGTCCCTGACAGCGCTGGTCGCGAGCTCGTTGCCTGGCCAGCCGAGGGTGCGCTCGCTGGCCGCCAGGCCCACGACGTCGGCAAAGGTGAGGCCGTCGCCGCCCCCCGTTGCCGGGTACCAGAGGGCGACCTGGAGCGGCCGTGGCCTGCCGTCGAGCGGACGGCTGGCGTCGTGGGTGTCGATCAGCCGGAGGCCGACGGGCGAGGCGGCGAGGGTCGCCGACAGCAGGGTGAGCGCGAGCATGCGCCCATCCTAGGGTCGGTCCGCCCGCCCCCGCTGTGGTGTGGGCCGAGCTACGCCGCCTGGCTGGTCGCCTGGTCTTCGACGATCCTGCCGTCGGCGATGCGCACGATGCGTTTGGTGCGTTGGGCGAGCACCATGTCGTGGGTGATCAGGACCAGCGTGTGGCCCTTGGCGGCGAGGTCCTCGAACAGGCCGAGGATGTCGCGGCCGGAGGAGGAGTCGAGGTTGCCGGTGGGCTCGTCGGCGAGGATCAGGGCGGGCTCGCAGGCGAGAGCGCGGGCGATCGCCACGCGCTGCATCTGGCCGCCCGACAGCTCGACCGGCCGGTGGTGCATGCGGTTGGCGAGCCCGACCTGCTCGAACAGGTGCTCGACGCGCTCGCGCCGCTCGCGGCTGCCGGTGCCCTTGAACAGCAGCGGCATCTCGACGTTCTCGTAGGCGGTGATGCTCGGCAGCAGGTTGAAGCTCTGGAAGACGAAGCCGATCTTGCGGTTCCGGATGTCGGCCAGGCGGTCGAGGTCGAGGCCCTCGACGGCCTCGCCGTCGAGGAGATAGCTGCCCGAGCTCGGCAGGTCGAGACAGCCGACGACGTTCAGCAGCGTCGACTTGCCGGAGCCCGACGGGCCGACGATGGCCACGAACTCGCCCCTGCCCACCAGCAGCTCGATGCCCTTGAGCGCCTCGACTTGGATGGCGCCGGTGTCGTAGACCTTGCGCAGGTCGCGCATCTCGATGATCGCCCGCGCGGCGCTGGCGGACCCTGCGGGCGGCTTGGACTTGCCGTGGGCGACGGGGAAGAGCATGGGCGTGGTCCTCATTCGTAGCGCAGGGCGACGGCGGGTTGAATCGCCACCGCGCGGCGCGAGGGGAAGTAGCCGGCCAGGAAGCCGATGGCACCCAGCAGCAAGACCGTGGTGGCGGCGATGGCGGGCGAGAAGGTGGGCGAGCCGAGGAGGGTCAGCGCCTCGCTCTTGGCCTGCGTCAGCGCAAAGGCGAGCAGCTGCACCAGGCCCCAGCCGGCGCCGACCCCGATCAGGCCGCCGAGGGCGGTGAGCGACAGCGACTCGAGGACCAGCGGGCCGAGAATGTAGGAGCGGCGGGCGCCGAGCGCCATCTGAACACCGATCTCCTTGGTCCGGTGCTTGACCACGGCGTACATGATGTTGGCGACGCCAACACCGCCGATGAGCAGCGTCAGGGCGCCGATGACGCCCAGGAACATCTGGATGCCGATCGAGATGTTGCGGGTCATCTGCTGCGACTTTTCGGTGTCCCACATCGCGAGCGCGCGCTCGTCCTTGGGGTCGAAGCGGTACTTGGCGCCGAGCACGGCGTAGAGCTCCTTCTGCATCGCCTTGTTGAGCTCGGGGCTCTTGGCCTTGACCACCATGTTCGACAGGTGCGTGCGCCCGAACAGGGCGCGGAAGGTCGACAGCGGGATCACCGCGTTGTTGGCGTCGGGCCCGCCGTAGGTGCCCATCTGGATCTTCTTCTGCATCACGCCGACGACCTGGAACGGCACCTGGTTGATCAGGATCGTCCGGCCGATGGGAGCCTCTTTGGCGAACAGCTCGTCGGCGAGGTCGTTGCCCAGGAACACGACGCGCCGTTTGGCGTTCTCGTCGCGGTCGTTGAGGAAGCGGCCGCCGGCCATCGGGATCTGGTTGCGCAGCGCGCCATACGACGGCTCGACGCCGACGACGGGCTTGGTCAGGGACTGGCGGCCATAGGTGACGCTGTTGCCCCAACGCCGCATCTCGGCCGACGAGGCGCCGATCGCCGGGATGCTCGCGGTGACGAGGTCGACGTCGTCGGGCACGAACGAAAGGTCGCGGCCCTGCGGGAAACCCTGGTAGGCGATCGAGGTGGCGCCCGGCCAGACGACGACGATGCCTTCGCCCAGGCCGCGGCTGCCAGCGGTGAAGGCGCGCTTCATGCCCTCGCCGAAGGAGAGCAGGAGGACGATCGACAGGGTGCCCCAGGCGATCGCGGCGACGGTCATGGCCATCCGCTTGCGCTGGACCTCGGCGCCGCGCCGGAAGAGCTTGAAGATCAGGGCGACCTGGTTCATGACGGCTCCTGCCTACATCCGGAGGGCTTCGACCGGACGCAGCGAGGCGGCGGTGCGAGCAGGAAAGTAGCCGGCGATGAGACCGATGGCGCCCAGGATCGAGGTGGTGATGAGGGCGATCTGCGGCGAGATGGTGGGCTCGCCGACGTACTCAGTCAGGCCGAGCGCCGGAAAGACGGCGCAGATGCCCCACGAGATCGCGAAGCCCAGACTGCCGCCGGCGATGGTCAGGAACAGGGTTTCGAACAGGAACTGGTTGAGGATGAACTGGCGTTTGGCGCCGAGCGCCATCTTGATACCGATCTCCTTGGTTCGCTCCTCGACCGCGACGTTCATGATGTTGGACACGCCGATACCGCCGACCACCAGGGTCAGGGCGCCGACGATGCCGAGAAACGCGCGGAAGGCGCCGAAGAAGGTGTCGAGGAACTTGGTACCCTCGGTGGTGTCCCACATCTGCACGGCTTCCTCGTCGCTGGGATCGAAGCGGTACTTGGCGGCGGCGACGGCGAGCACCTTCTTCTTGGCCGCCGGCACCGCCTTTGGGTCGACGACCTGGAAGACGAAGTTGTCGACCACGCGCGGGCCGTAGATGGACTCGAAGGAGGTCGATGGGATGGTGGCCTTGTCCTTGTCACGGCCGCTGTAGGAGGAGTCCTGATCCTTCGGCTGCATGACGCCGATGACCAGGAACGGCACGCCATCGAGGCGGACCACCTCTCCCACTGCCTCGGCGGTGTCGCCGAACAGGTCCTTCTTCAGCTGGTCGCCGAGGAAGATCACCCGGCGACGCTCGTCGAGGTCGCGCGCGGTGACGTAGCGCCCGCCGGCGGTGGGGATCAGGTTGCGCATGACCCCGAACTCGGCATTGGCGCCGGCGACCTCGATCGACAGCGCCTTGCTGCCCCAGACGATGCGCCCGCTCCGCTGGTATTCCTCGCTGATGCGGTCGATCTCGGGCACGGCGACGCGGATGCGGTCGACGTCCTCGTGGGTGAGGTTGATGCCGCGCCCGCGCGGCAGCCCCTGCCAGGGCTTCGAGGTGCGCGACGGCCAGGCGATGACGATGGCGTCGCCGAGGCCCTTCTGGCTGACCTGGATCCGCTTGTGGAGTCCGGCGCCGAAGGCGAGCAGCAGGGTGACCGCGGCCGTCCCCCAGACGATGCCGAACACCGTCAGGACGAGCCGCAGCTTCTGCGAGCGGGCGTCCCGCAGCAGCTGGCGGAATGAGTTGCGGAGGGAGAGCATGGCGCGTACCGTGGTCGGTTCGAGGAGTGGCAGACTGGGAGGAGGCGACTACTCGACCTGCTTCGGGGGCCGCTGGACGACCTTGTCGCCCTCGGCGAGGCCGGCGACGATCTCGAGGTTGAGGCCGTCCGACAAGCCGACCTCGACCTCCTTCTTCTCCGGTTCGGCGTCGGGCTTGGCGCCTGGGATCTCAACCGACGCCTTGTCGCCGTCCATCGTCACCAGGCGCTCGGGAAGCAGTAGGACGTCCTTCTTCTCCTGGATGACGACGTCGGCATTGGCCGAATAGCCGGCGCGCAGGACGACGTCGCCGTGCGCGGTGTCGATCGCCGCCTCGACGTCGAACACCGTGGCGCCCTCCTTCTCGCGCGCCTTGGGGGCGATGCGGGTGAGCGTGCCAGGGACTGTTTTGCCGGGCAGGGCGCCGACCTGGATGCGTACCGGCATGCCCTCGGTCAGCTTGCCGACGTCGATCTCGTCGACCGTGCCATGGAACTCGAGAGTGCCCATGTCGGCCAGGGTGAGAAGCACCGTGCCCTCCTGGAAGGTCGTGATCGGTACGACGGGATCGCCCGGGTTCACCTTGCGCTCGAGCACGGTGCCGGCTGCCGAGGCGCGGATCACCGAGTCCACCCCCCCGCCGCCGCGACGGACGATCTTGCCCTCCTTGAGCAGGGCCAGCTTGTCCTTGGCCTGCTCGAGCGACACCCGGGCCTGGTCGAAGTCCTTCTGTCGCGAGTCGAACTGGTCCTTGGCGAGGATGCCGCCGGAGAACAGGGTGTGGCTGCGCTCGAGGTCCTGCTGGGCGCGCTCGTAGGAGATCTGCGCCTGCTGGACGGCCCGCTCGGTGTCGGCGAGCTCGAGCGGTGTCGGGTCGGGGGTGATCGAGAACAACGGCTGGCCGACCTCGACGCGCGCGCCGACCTCGACGAAGCACTTGTCGACGATGCCGGAGATCTGCGACTTCACCGCGATCTCCTGGTCGGGAACGATCTGACCGACGGCGAGCGCCTTGTCGACGATGGTGCCGCGGGTGACGGCGACGTTCTCGAGGCCGGTCGTCTTGGCGGCGGCCCGCTGGCTGTAGAAGAACCCGCCGGCGGCGATGGCGCCGATGACCAGGGTTCCGACGACGATCTTGGTAGGCTTGCTCATGCTTCTCTCCTCGGGTGCTGGCAACAGCACCTCCCTACGACCATCGACGGCGCAGGTTTCAGCCCCGGATTCCGCGGCTCGTCGGATCTGGTTGCCAGGTCGTCCCGGATGAGCCAGCCGACGGAGGATCTCCACGTCGTTCTGGTGGCGCCCGAGATTCACTGGAACACCGGCAACGCCGGGCGTACCTGTCTCGCCGTTGGCGCGCGCCTGCACCTGGTCGAGCCGCTCGGGTTTTCCCTCGACGAACGCGCCGTGCGCCGTGCCGGGCTCGACTACTGGCCGCGGGTGCCGCTCTCGGTGTGGTCGAGCTGGGACGCCTGCGCGCAGGCGCTAGTGAGCTGTGGGCGGCCCTGGCTCTTCTCGGCGGAGGCGCCGCGCGCCTATACCGAGGTCGCGTTTCCCCGCCCGGCGGTTCTCGTCTTTGGCTGCGAGAGCGTCGGGCTGCCGTCGACGCTGCGCGCCCACGCGGGGGAGCGGCTGTTGCGGATCCCCATCCGCGACCAGAGCGTCCGCTCGCTCAACCTGTCGACGGCGGTCGGGATTGCCGCCTACGAGGCCCGCCGCCAGTGGGCCCGGGACGATGCTGGCGAGCCAGGCGCATGACGGCCGCCACGCGTCGGCGGATCGTGCTGGTGATGGGCCTGCGGTCGCGAAGGCTGGCGCCGCAGTCGCCCTGAGGCGCAGCCAGGGCGCGAGAGCCGGACCGACTCTCGCGCTCAGCTGGTCAATCGACGATCAAAATTGCGACCAGAGGTACTGGTTGGTGACCTCGTGGTGGAACTGCACCTCCGAGGCCTTGACCTTGGTGCCCAACGCCTTGGGGCAGCGCTCGGCCTGCGCCAGCTTGAGCTCCGCGAGCTTGCCGTGGACCTCCTCGCCGAGGATCTCAACCGCCAGCTTGCTGCCCTTGAACAGGCGGACCGCGTCGTAGATGTTGTCGGGCAGGAAGCGCGTGCGAGGCCGCCGACCGTCGGTCTCCTCCTCGGCCGCGCCCTCGAGGCCGGTCTTCAGCAGGGCGTAGATCGCGAGGTAGGGGTTGGCGTCGGGGGCGATCGAACGGACCTCGACGCGGGCCGACTTCTCGTTGCCGAGGGGGATGCGCACCATCGAGCCGCGGTCGATCGCCGACGCCTTGATCTGGTTGGGCGCCTCGAAGTGTGGGTCGAGGCGACGGTAAGCATTGACGCTCGAGTTGAGCAGCAGGCAGATGTCGTTGGCGTTGGCGAGGAGGCGATGGATGAAGTCCCAGCCGGCGCTCGACAGTCCGTCGGTGCCGGACTTCGCCCAGAATAGGTTCTTGCCGTCCTTCGACAGCGACATGTTGGTGTGCATGCCGTTGCCGTTGACGCCAGTGACCGGCTTGGGCAGGAAGCAGGCGGTCATGTCCATCCGGGCGGCGACTTGCCGGGACAGCAGCTTGTAGAGCTGCACCTGGTCGGCGGCGATGAGCGCCTCGGTGTAGCTGTAGTTCATCTCGAACTGCGAGGGGGCCACCTCCGGGTGGTCCTTCTCGTTGGCGAAGCCCATCGCCCGCTGCACTTCGGCGGCGGTGTCGATGAACTGACGAAGGGCATCCCCGGGGAGCGAGTGGTAGTAGCCACCGGTGGAGATGAAGTCGAAGGCGCCGGTCTCGTGGTAGTGGCGCTCGGCGTCGCGGCCCTTGAACAGGAATCCCTCGATCTCGTTCGAGACGTGGGCGACGGTCTTGCTCTTCTTGTAGAGCGCGTCGGTGTAAGCCTTGAGCTTGCCGCGCATGTCGGCGCGGTAGACGGCGCCGTCGCGCTCCTCGACCTCGCCGAAGACCAGCACCTTGCCGGCGCCGAAGATGTCGGACGGCAACCAGTAGAAGGCGGGCCAGTCGATGGCCAGGCGCAGGTCGGACTCCGCCTGGGCCGAGAAGCCGCGGATCGAGCTGCCGTCGAAGGTCAGGTTGTCGGCCGACTTGAGCAGGAACTTCTTGTCGTAGTCGAGCATGTGCAGCCGACCTTCGAGGTCGGTGAAGCACACCGTGACCGCCTTGATGCGCTTCTCGTCGGCCAGGTACTTCATGCGAGCTTCACGAATCTGGTCGACCGGCGTGCGGGCAACGCGGTCGCCCTTGGCCTGCAGGTTCATCTCTTCGAGCTGGTCGTAGGGAATCTCGAGAAAATCGCGGAGCGGAGTCGTCATGGCGGGGTTCTCCTCGGTTGGGGATGGCTCGCGGAACGCTGCGGCCACGGCAATCCTTGCGCTCTCAAGGTTAAAAGTCAACGCCTTAAATGTTTTTAGATGGTTGCTAAGCTTAAGCCGCGGTCACACTAGACTAGTGTGACCGTGTGTGCTGGCTGGCAGCGCTGCCTCGCTATAGTTGGCCCTCGCCATCGGACGAAGCGCTACGCCCATGGCCAGCCACCGATGACGCCGCGCCGTTCACTGCTCGCCCAGCTGGCGGTTGCCAGCCTCTTGCTTGCCGCCGGCATGTTCATTGGCTACCTGCGCGCCGAGCGCCCGGGGCCGTCGAGCTCGGTGGCCGCCGAGCGCGCGCCGGCCGACACCGCGCCGTCGTTGGCGACCGCGACCGCGCCGGTCGTCGCCCGCGGCGACCTGGCGGCCGACGAGAAGGCGACGATCGAGCTGTTCCAGCACGCCTCGCCGTCGGTGGTCTTCATCACCTCGCTCACCGTGCGGCGGGACGTCTTCACGCTCAACCTCGAGCAGATCCCGGCCGGCACCGGCTCGGGGTTCGTCTGGGACGCGCGTGGGCACGTGGTGACCAACTACCATGTGATTGCCGACGCCGACGCGGCGCAGGTTACCCTCGCCGACCATTCGAGCTGGGACGCCAGGCTGGTCGGCGCGGCACCGGAGAAGGACCTCGCGGTGCTCCGCATCGAGGCGCCGGCGGCCAAGTTGCGACCGCTCCCCGTCGGTCGCTCGCATGACCTCCAGGTCGGGCAGAAGGTGTTCGCGATCGGCAACCCGTTCGGCCTCGACCAGACTCTCACCACCGGCGTCATCAGCGCCCTCGGCCGCGAGATCGACTCGCTCGCCAGGGTGCCGATCCGCGACGTCATTCAGACCGACGCGGCGATCAATCCAGGCAATTCCGGCGGCCCGCTGCTCGACAGCGCGGGGCTTCTGATCGGGGTCAACACGGCGATCTTCAGCCCCTCGGGGTCGTCCGCCGGGATCGGCTTCGCGATTCCGGTCGACACCGTCAATTGGGTGGTTCCCGATCTCATCGCCTACGGCAAGGTGTCGCGGCCGAGCCTGGGCGTCGACCTCGCGAGCGCCCAGTTGGCGGCGCGGCTCGGGGTCGACGGCGCGCTGATCCTGGAGGTCGGGCGCGGCAGCGCCGCCGAGCAGGTCGGCCTGCGGCCGACGCGTCGTGATCGCTACGGCCGCTTCCTGCTGGGCGACGTCATCACCGGCGTCGACGAGCAGCCGATTCGCTCGGCGGCCGACCTGCTGCTCGCCATGGAGCACTACAAGGCGGGCGACCGGGTGCGGGTGAGCTATCGCCGCGGCAACAGCGCTGACAGCGTCACCGCGACCCTGCGGTAGCGCGAGGTCGTTGCGTCGTCAGCGCCCTTCGGGAGCCTGACGGGGCCGCACGACCGTCACCGTGCACGGCGCCTTCGCCACCACCTCGGCCGATACGCTGCCCAGCAGCCGGCGCAGGCCCGAGGTCTCCCGCGCGCCGAGCACGATGTGGTCGACGAGGTTGGTGCGGGCGTAGTCGAGCAGGGCGGTCGCGGGGTCGGTGGCCTCGAGCACGTGGAAGCTGATCCGCTGCTCGCCGAGGCCCAGGGGCTGGGCCCAGTGCTTGAGCTCGATCAGACGCTTCAGGAGCTTGTTGTGACCCTCCTCGTCGAGGGTCTGGTCGAGCGTCAGGCGGTGCTGTTCGAGCACGTTGAGGCAGGCGAGGCGGGCGCCCGGGACGGTGTCGAGGATCCGGCATACGGTCACCCGCAACAGCTCGGCGAGCTCGGGCCCGCCGCCGGCGAGGTCGATGGCGACGCCGACGATCGGCGCCGCCGCCATTTGCCCGGCAACGGTGCGGTCGCGCGGGGCCAGTTGGTCGTCGCGGTTGAAGCGGCGCCGCAGGACGGTGGTCCAGGGGTCCTGGTCGAGCTTCTCCGCGCGCACGGTGAGCTTGACCTGGTCGGGATGGGCGAGGTCGAAGGCGAGCTGGGCGGCGGTTGGATGGCGCCGCGACGGGTCGACCTCGAGGCAACGCAGGATGATCTCCTGGAGCCAGGGCGGGATCTCGCGCCGCCGTCGGCGCGGCGGCACCGGGTCGCGCCAGAGTCGTTTCTGAAGCGCGCGACGGCCCTTGGGATCGCCGAAGGGGCGCACGCCGGTGGCGAAGAAGTAGAGCAGGACGCCGAGGGCAAAGAGGTCGCTCCGCGGCTCGCCGCGCTCGCCCATCACCTGTTCGGGAGCCATGTAGGGAGCGGTGCCGTAAGGCACGCGGAATTGCTCCTGCAGGAGGTCGGGCAGTAGCTCGTGGTGCGACAGGCCGAAGTCGACGAGGGCGGCCTCGCCGCTGTCGCGAAGGACCACGTTCGACGGCTTGACGTCGAGATGCACCACGTGTTGCCGGTGCAGGTCGTCGAGGGCCGTCGCCACCTTGGCGCCGATCGCGGCGACCTCCGCCGGAGGCAGGGGCAGCTGGTCGAGCAAGGGCAGGAGCGACCTGCCAGCGATCCGCTCCATCACCAGATAGGGGAGCACCGTGAGCTCGCCGGCAGCGATGCATCGCGGCACATGGATGCCCGAGAGCCGGGGCACGATCATCAGCTCCATCTCGAAGCCGACGATGGCGGCGACGTCGGTGCCCTCGACCATCCGCGGCACCTTCATCAGCATGGGCAGGTCGAAATCGGGGTGGGTGACGTTGCGCAGCGTCGCCATGCCACCCTGGTGGACAAGGTCGCCGACCAGGAATCCGTCGATCTTCATGCCGGTCTCGAGGTGCCCTCGGGCCACGGATCACCGCCCCTCGTGCAGGCGATCGGCAAGGAACGGTGGCAGGCCCGCCTCGAGGATCTTGGCCGCTGCGGTGTCGACGTCGTAGGGGACCCGCAGGTAGGTGAGCTCGCCGCGGGTGGTGTCGAGCACGCCGTAGGATGCCGCCGGGTTGCCGTCGCGTGGCTGGCCGACCGAGCCGAGCACCGCCAGCCAACGACGCTGGGGCAGGAGAGGTACCGGCACGCCGGTGAACGGGCGGAAGGTGGTCAGTTGCCAGCTCGGCGCCTGGCTGTAGACCATGGGTTTGTGAACATGGCCACAGAAGGTGAGACGTTGCTCCGTGGCACGGAGGCTTCTGGTGACGTCGCGCGGCTCGGTGACGTAGTTCCAGCGGCTGGGCGCCGAGGCGTCGGCATGTACGAACAGCCGGTCGCCTTCCGTCAGGGTGAGGGGCAGGCTCGCCAGGAAGCCGCGATGAACGCTGCCGAGCTGGACCCGGGTCCACTCGATGACGGCCTGGCCGGTCGCGCCCATGGTGTCGCTCCGCGTGCCGACGGCGGCGTCGTGGTTGCCGAGGAGGACGGCGGCGCCAGCAGCGACCTCTGCGATCACCGTCGCCACCACCCACTCCGGGTCGGCGCCATAGCCGACGAGATCGCCGAGGAAGATCAGCCGCTCACAGCGACGGGCGCGCGCATCGGCGAGGCAGGCGGTGAGCGCCTCGCGGTTGGCGTGGATGTCGGCCAGGAGCGCGATCAGCATGTTCGTTGGGGGGTGAGCGGTCCGTGCGGCAGGATGATGGTAGTGGAGAAAGCCGCGGGGTGTGCCGCTCCACGATGAGGGGCGCAACTTCGAGGCCGCCGTCGCGTAAGTGGGTCTGTTCCCCGCAAGGCGTCCTGACCGCCGGACGTTGCGCGCCGCTCACTTCATCTGCCCGACCCTGGAGTCTTCTTCGATGTCCAAGAGAGCCATCATCATCGCGTCCATCGCCCTGTTGGCCGTCGCCGGTACAGCGATCGCGTACAAGGTCAAGAGCGGCAAGCCCAAGGGCATCAACGTGCAGGTCGAGTCGGTCGGCCGCAAGCAGGTGGTGCAGAAGGTCACCGCCACCGGCCGGGTCCAGCCCACGACCCAGGTCAACATCAGCGCCGACGTCTCGGCCAAGATCATCCGCCTGCACGTGAAGGAGGGCGACAAGGTCGAGAAGGGGCAGATCCTGCTCGAGCTCGACCGCGAACGCCTGAGCGCCGCGCTCGACAGCGCCAAGGCCAACCTGTCGTCGGCGCAGTCGAACGCCCGCGCCGTCGAGCAGAACATGAACAAGGTGCAGAAGGACTTCGAGCGTATGCAGGACCTCCAGGGGCAGGCCCTCGAGTCGCAGGCGGCGCTCGACGCGGCGCGTGCCACCTACGAGTCCGAGCGCGCGCGCCACCGTTCCTCGCTGGACGGCGTCGAGCAGGCGCGCGCAGCCCTCAAGCAGACCGAGGACGAGCTGTCGAAGACCACCATCTACGCGCCGATCGGCGGCACGGTGAGCCAGCTGAAGAAGGAAGAGGGTGAAATTGCCCTTGGCTCGCAGTTCAACCAGGACATCATCCTGGTGCTGTCGAACTTGTCGGGCATGGAGGCGCTGGTCGACGTCGACGAGAACGACATCGTCAACATCTCGCTCGACGACGCCGCCGACATCGAGGTCGATGCCCTGCAGAACGTCGTCTTCCATGGCGTGGTCACCGAGATTGCCAACAGCGCCAAGGTCTCGGCGACGGGCACCACCGACCAGAAGACCGAGTTCGAGGTGAAGATCGCGATCACCGACGCCACCCCGGCGCTGCGCCCGGGCATGACCGCGAGCGCCGAGATCACGGTCGAGACCCGCAACGACGCGATTGCCGTGCCGATCCAGGCGGTCGCCGTGCGTACGCCACAGCAGTTGCTGGCGGAGCCCAAGGGGGGCCCCAAAGGGGAGAAGGGCGGCCCTGGCGGCGGCGGTCCGCCGGCCCAGGCGGCCGATGCCAAGCCGGCCTCCGAGGCGACGCCAGCGGCTGATGGCAAGTTCACCCCCAACAAGCAGGGCTTCGTCGAGGCCGTGTTCGTGATCAAGGACGGCAAGGCCGAAGCCCGGCAGGTGAAGACCGGCATCCAGAGCGAGAACGCGATCGAGATCCTCGACGGCCTCGCCGAGGGCGAGCAGGTGGTGATCGGTACCTACCGGGCGATCGCCGAGCAGCTGCGTGACGGCGCCGAGGTCAGCGTAGGCCCGGCCGAGGGTGGCCCCGGCGGCCCTGGCGCCGAGGGCGGCCCGGCAGGTCGACGGTGAGGCGAGAGCTCGACGGAGACCGCGCATGAGCCTGTCGATCCGCAACGTCACCAAGACCTACGTCATGGGCAGCTTCGAGGTGCACGCCCTGCGTGGCGTCTCCTTCGACGCCGCCGATGGCGAGTACGTCGCCATCATGGGCCCGTCGGGCTCGGGCAAGTCGACGATGATGAACGTGCTCGGCTGCCTCGACGTGCCAACGAGCGGCGAGTACGTTCTCGACGGCGAGGACGTCGCCCACCTCGTCGACGACCAGCTGGCCGAGATTCGCAATCGCAAGATCGGGTTCGTGTTCCAGACCTTCAACCTGATTCCGCGCAGCGACGTGTTCCACAACGTCGAGCTGCCGCTGATCTATGCCGGGCTGCCCAAGGGGATTCGGCGCGAGCGCACGGAGCGGGCGATCGCAGCTGTTGGCCTTGGCGACCGCGCCCATCACAAGCCGAACGAGCTGTCGGGCGGCCAGCGGCAGCGGGTGGCCATCGCTCGCGCGCTCGTCACCGAGCCGTCGATCATCCTCGCCGATGAGCCGACGGGCAATCTCGACACCGTCACGGGTGCCGAGATCATGGCCATCCTCGACCGCCTGCATGACGACGGGCACACCATCCTGCTCGTCACCCACGAAGAGGACATCGCTCGTCACGCCCATCGGGTCGTCAAGCTGCGCGACGGCCTGATCGAAAGCGATGCCCTCACCGAGCGGGGTCGGGCTCGGCAGGCCGAGCGTGCAAAGGCCGGTGGCACGGTCGCCCGCGACCCGGCCGCCCGCGACCCGGCCGCTGGCAAGGCCGGCAAGTCATCCAGTGAGGCGGCAGCCTAGGCTGCCGAGGAGATTCGATGCGACCTCGTTACGCGCTCGGTGAGTCGCTCCACATCGCGTTCGACGCCCTGCGCGCGAACAAGGCCCGCGGTGCCCTGACGACCCTCGGCATCGTCATCGGCATCGTCGCCGTGTCGACGACGATGACTGCGGTCAACGGCCTCACCAACAAGTTCAAGGAGAGCGTGTCGAGCCTCGGTTCCGACGTGCTGTACGTGTCGCGCATGCCGTGGGTGATCCGCGGCAACTGGTTCGAGTTTCGCAACCGGCCGAGCGTGACGCTGCGCGAGGCAGAGAAGCTCGTGCTGGCGCTCCCCGACGCGGTGGCGATCAATCCCACGGCGTCGACCTCGAAGGACCTCAAGGTGGAGTCCACCATCCTCGAGGACGTCAACGTGCTCGGCACCACCGACAAGCATCTGCAGGTGTCGACGGCGGTCCCCGAGTTCGGGCGATTCCTCACCGCCTTCGACGTCCGCTACAAGCGGCGTGTGTGCGTCATCGGCTCGGAGCTGCGCGACCGCCTGTTCGGCGGTGCCGACCCACTGAACAAGCGGCTGAAGGTCGGCCGTCACGACCTGCGCGTGGTCGGGGTGATGGAGAAGCAGGGCTCCGGCAGCTTCGGCGGGCCCAACCTCGACAATCAGGTCTACGTGCCGATCACCACCTTCGCCAAGATGTTCGGCGACAGCGGCAACCGCAGCGTCGACATTGCGGTCAAAGCGCCGTCGACCGAGCAGCTGTCGGAGTACGAGTACTCCCTGGTCGGTGAGATGCGCAAGATCCGCCATCTGAAGCCAGCCGAGAAGGACGACTTCTCGATCAATCGGATGGACTCGTTGGTCGGCATGTTCAACAACGTGATGGGCGTGGTGCTGCTGATCGGCATCCTGATCACCGGCATCTCGCTCTTCGTCGGCGGTATCGGCGTCACCAACATCATGTTCGTGTCGGTCACCGAACGCACGCGGGAGATCGGCATTCGCAAGGCGATCGGCGCCAAGCGACGGGCGATCCTGGCCCAGTTCCTGTTCGAGTCCGCCACCATCTGTCTGATCGGAGGCGCGCTCGGCCTGCTGCTTGCCTACGCCGCTACCGCGGCGATCAACGCCTTCCTGATGCCAGCGCGCATCTCGGTGGTGATCGTGGCGATCGGCCTCGCGGTTTCGGTGTTGGTCGGCGTCGTCGCCGGCATCGTGCCCGCCTTCAAGGCCGCCCGCTTGAACCCGATCGAAGCCCTGAGGTACGAGTGATGCACTGGTCTGAAGCGTTCAAGATGGCGATGGCGGCGCTGCGCGCCAACAAGCTCCGCTCGGCCCTGACCTTGGTCGGCATCATCGCCGGCGTCGCCTCGATCATCGCGGTGATGACGGGCATCTCGGTCGTGCAGAGCACGATGGAGCGGGAGCTGTCGGTGCTCGGCACGCAGACCTTCCAGGTCCAGAAGTGGCCGCGCGGCTTTCACGGCGACAACAACTGGCGGAAGATCCAACGCCGGCCGCCGGTCACCGTCGAGCAGGCCGACGCCATCCGCGAGCACGTCAAGGCGGTGGACATGGTCGGCGCCGAGCTCTGGCAGTTCGGCGCCACCGCTCGCTACGAGAAGGTGACCACCGACCCGCGGATGACGGTCTGCGGCTGCACGCCCGAGTATTCGGCAAACAACACCCATTACGTGGCCTCCGGTCGTAACCTGAACGCCGAGGACATGAGCGTCGGTCGGCGGGTGGCGGTGATCGGCCCGGCACTCGCCGACAAGCTGTTTCCGTTCACCAGCCCGCTCGACAAGGAGATTCGGGTCGACGGCATGAAGCTCCTGGTGATCGGCGTGCTCGAGAAGAAGGACTCGACGTTCGGCGGTGGCTTCGACAACTACATCCTGATTCCCGTGAACCTCTTCGGGCGGATGTACGGCATGCGTGACAACGAGGGCGGCCTGCGCTCGGTGAACGTCACCGTGCGTGCCAGGACGCCTGAGCTCCTCGCCGACGCCATCGCCGAGACCAAGGCGGTCCTGCGCATCACCCGCGGCATCAAGCCGGGCCAGGAAGACGACTTCGAGCTGTTCACCAACGACAGCCAGATCAAGCAGTTCAACGAGGCGACGTCGGGGGTCAAGCTCGGCGCCTTCGTGATCGGCGCCATCGCCCTGCTGGTCGCCGGCATCGGGATCATGAACATCATGCTGGTCTCGGTTACCGAACGCACCCGCGAGATCGGCATCCGCAAGGCGCTGGGCGCCAAGCGCCGGAACATCCTCGCCCAGTTCCTCCTCGAAGCCGTCGTGCTGTGCAACCTGGGTGGCGTGGTGGGCGTAGCCGTCGGCTTCGGCCTCGGCAACATCGTCACTTTCTTTACCGACTTCTCGGCGCACATCCCCGTCGAATGGGCCGTCCGGGGCGTCGTGTTCTGCACCGTGGTCGGCCTGACCTTCGGGCTCTGGCCGGCGATGAAGGCATCGCGCCTGGCCCCGGTCGAGGCCCTGCGCTACGAGTAGGCGCCTGGGTCGCCCCTTGACCCCTGGTCAGGTGGCGACCCGAGCCTGCCGGCTCGGCAGGGGTCGCGGATTGACCCGCTCTGTTCGGGCCCAACTGCCTGCCGTCACCGCATAGACCGTCCAACTCCTTTGCTCGCATCGCTTATAGCGTTGCTTGCATGCTCCTGGCATCGTCTGTGCTAAAGGTTCGAGTGCGCTCAACCGAGCACAGATCGAAACCAACCGGCTCGCGATGGAGCTGGAACTTCCAAAGGGGATGCCATGAACAAGCAGACGGTCTCGTTGGCCTCGATGATCCTCCTCGCCGCTGGCGCCGCCGGTGCCGGCCAGGGCCGTGAGGTGCCGGGCGACATCCACTTCCTGAACGCCCAGGGCCAGATCGAGCGCGGTGTGCGTTGCGCCCAGAAGGACCTGTCGTCGCGGGAGATGGCCGAGGTGGACGCCACCATCGCCGCCTTCGAGGACACCTACGGCAAGGCCGTCATGGCGGTCAGCATCCCAGTCCGCTGGCACGTGATCTACAGCGGCACCACGGGCAACATCTCGACCACGATGATCAACAACCAGATCAACGTGCTCAACGCCGCTTACGCCGGCACCGGGTTCTCCTTCTACTTGGCCGGCGTCGACCGCACCAACAACGCCACCTGGTACACCAAGTGCTATGGCAGCGGCGAGCGCAAGATGAAGCAGACGCTGGCGATCGACCCGGCCAACAACCTCAACATCTATAGCTGCAGCCCGTCGGGCGGCATTCTCGGCTACGCCACCTTCCCGAGCAGCTACGCCGAGTCGAACAAGCTCCATGGCGTCGTCCTCCTCGACCAGTCCCTGCCGGGCGGCTCGGCCTCGCCGTACAACCTCGGTGACACGGCGACCCACGAGGTCGGCCACTACCTCGGCCTGTACCACACCTTCCAGGGCGGCTGCACCGGCTCCGGTGACTCGGTGGCTGACACCCCGGCCGAGGCCAGCGCCGCCTTCGGTTGCCCGACCGGTCGTGACACCTGCACCTCGACCGGCCTCGACCCGATCAAGAACTTCATGGATTACACCGACGACTCCTGCATGAACACCTTCTCCGCGAACCAGACCACGCGGATGCAGTCGCAGGTCGCCACCTACCGCCCGAACCTCGGCTAGTCTCGGCTCACAGCAGTCGTTGGATCTGGGGGCCGCAAGGCCCCCGTTTTCGTTTGGTGGCCGGCTCGCCGCGTTACCGGGACGTCGCGGCGGGTACTCTCCCCGTGTGGACCTCGACCGCCAACTGCGTGACCTTGCCCCTCGTCTGGCTCGCTACGCCACGGCGGTAGCAGGCGACGCCGAAGCCGGCGCTGACGTGGCGCAGAATACGTTGCTGGCGGTCGTCGAGCGGGTACGGTCGGGGCGTCCGCCGGCATCGATCGATGCCTTCGCCTTCGTCGTTGCCCGCCGCCGCGCCCTGCGCTCGCGCCTGCGGCGTCGCCTCTTCGCGCCGCTGACCGTCCTGTTGGAGACGGCCTCTGGCGGCGCCGGGCCCGAACGCGAGGCGCTGGGACGGGAGGGCCTGGCGCGCGCACTCGCGGCGCTCGAGCGTCTCCCGCGCGGCGAGCGCGAGGCCCTCGCCTTAGTCGCCCTCGGCGAGCTCGACGTCGCCACCGCAGCCGCCACTCTCGGCATCAGCCCTGCCGCTCTCAAGATGCGCACCAGCCGGGCCCGCGCCCGGCTCAGCACCCTCCTGGAGGATCCTGATGGACTCGCCGACGTCGTCCCTCGACCAGACCCTGCGTGACGCCCTGACGCCGGCGCCGAGCGCAGTGGCGAGGCTGGTCGACGTGGCCTTGGCCGCCCCGGGGCCGGCTCGGTCCTGGTGGCCAGCTGTCCTCGCTGCGAGTGCCGTCGGGGTCGGAGCCATTGTGTGGGCTCTTCGTCCACCGACGGAGGCTGCCGAGGGGCCTGCGGCCGTGCAGATCCTCTCGCACGGCGAAGTGGTGGTGGCGATTCGTCCTGGCTTTGCCGACTTGGTCTCGGGTTGCGACCCCTCGACGCCACGCGGCACGGCTCCAGCCTCGCTGTTCATCTCGACCGCGACAACGCGGTTCGTTATCAAAGGAGATTCCTGATGCGAAGTCTTGCTCCGCTCCTGTCCGTCGCCGTCCTCCTCGTAGCCAGCTCGATGCAGGGCGCATCGCGGGCCCCGCAAGGCGACCCTCTGGACGAAGCCGTCAGCATGTCGCTCAAGGGAGCCAGGGCAGCCAGCGTCTTCCAGACCATGTCGCGGATCACGGGTAAGACGCTGGCCTTGGACCCGAGCCTCGACGACGCCTTGGTCACCGTCGAGCTCGATGGCGTCAAGGCGCGGACGGCGATGACCGTGGTTTGCGAGCTCATCGGCTGCACCTGGGAGCTGACCGCCGACACTCTTCGGGTGACCCCAGCCCCGCCGGTCAAGAAGCACCGGGAGCCTGAGCCACCATCCGAGCCGACGCTCTCGGAAGCAACCGTCACCGTGGATCTGGAAGGTGCGGCTCTGAAGGACGTGCTGGAGACGTGCGCGCGGGTCCTCGGCCTCCCGCTCCGTCTACAGGGCGAGATCGACAGCGGAGCGACGGCCTCCGTTCACTTGGCAGACGTACCCGCGCGCAAGGCGCTCGAGGAGATTTGCAAGGGCAGATGCCGGTGGATGGCGCACTTCGGGCCACCGGGCGAGTCCTTTCTCGAAGTCACGATGCTGAAGACGGCGTTGCCCTAGCACCCAAGTCGGCGGTTCCTGGCGTATACAGAGAGATGCCGACGTGGCAGGCGAGGTACACGCCGAGCAGTCTCGACCCCCGGCCATGAGTCGCCGGAGCGCCCGGGCGCCTTGTCTTCGGGTATAACCACGGTCATACTGTCTGCCATGAAGACCGCAATCTCACTTCCTGACGACCTCTTCGCCGCCGCTGAAGAGCTGGCTACCGAGCTGGGGGTTTCGCGCAGCTCTCTGTACGCCCGCGCGGTGGCGGAGCTCGTTGCCCACCACGAGCGGAGCGAGGTGACCGCCCGGCTCGACGCAGTCTACGGCGCGGCCTCGAGCACTCTGGATCCCGTGGTGGAGGAACTGCAGGCGCGGTCCGTCGCCGCGGACGCCTGGTGAGCGTTCCGCGGCGACGCGACGTCTTTTGGGCATCCCTGCCGTTGCCGCGGGGATCGGAGCCCGGGCATCGCCGGCCTGTGTTGGTGGTGCAGTCGAACGAGTTCAACGAGAGCCACATTGGCACCGTGCTCGTTGCGGTCCTCACGTCGAATCTGCGCCTTGCGGATGCCCCGGGGAATCTACGGGTAAGGCCCTCGGAGTCGGGCTTGGCCAAGGTATCGGTCGTCAACGTGTCTCAGGTTCTCACTCTGAGCCGAGAGTTTCTCGGCGACAAAGCCGGCGCCCTGCCGGGCGCGGTGATGAACCGAGTAAGCGAAGGCCTCCGCCTGGTCCTCGGCTTGTAGCGCCCGCGGCGCGACGGCAGCAGCGGCTCGCGATCTATGATCGCCGCCGATGAGCCGCCCGAGCGATAGCGCGCTGGACGGGGCCTCCGACGTCCGCCCCGGTGAGGAGCTCGACCTTGGCCGGCTCCGGGACTTCCTGGGCTCGGTGTTCGGTCGCACGATTCACCGTCTCGAGGTCCGGCAGTTCCCGCGCGGCTTCTCGAACCTGACCTACCTCGTCCAGGCGGACGACCGTGAGCTCGTGCTGCGGCGCCCGCCGGTGGGCAGCAAGGTCAAGACCGCCCACGACATGGGGCGTGAGCACACGATCCTGAGCCGGCTCCTGCCGGTCTACCCCTTGGTGCCGCGCCCGGTCGCCTACTGCGACGATTCCGAGGTCTTGGGGGCGCCGTTCTACCTGATGGAGCGGGTGCCGGGAGTGATCCTCCGGGCCCCTCTGCCCACCGGGCTGGTGCTCGACGCGGGCACCAACCGCGGAATCTGTCTAGCCCTGGTCGACAACTTGGCGCGGTTGCATGCGGTCGACGTGGATGCTGCCGGTCTCGCCGACTTCGGCCGTCCGGCGGGCTATGTCGGCCGCCAGGTGCGCGGCTGGAGTGAGCGCTACCGGGCGGCGCAGACGGACCCCATCGCCGACCTGGACGGCGTCATCGCTTGGCTGCCTGGCCGGGTCCCGGACAGCGACCCGTGGCGAGTGGCACTGGTCCACAACGACTACAAGCACGACAACCTGGTGCTCGATCCTGACGACCTGACCCGCATCCGGGCGGTGCTCGACTGGGAGATGGCGACGGTCGGAGACCCCTACCTCGACCTGGGAACCACTCTGGGCTACTGGGTCGAGGCCGGCGATCCCGAGCTCCTGCGGCGCTTCGCCTTCGGCCCCACCGCGCTGCCTGGCTGCCTGACGCGCGCCGAGGTGATGGCCCGTTACGCCGAGGCCACCGGCCGCGAGGCGCCCGACCCCGCGTTTCTCTACGCCTTTGGCCTGGTCAAGATCGCCGTCATCGCGCAGCAGATCTACCTGCGCTACCGCCAGGGCCTGACGCGCGACCCGCGTTTTTCGGCCCTCTTGCCGGCGATCAAGGCCCTCGCCGCGCAGGCGGCGAAGGTGGCATCAGATGAGGTGGTCTGACACCGGTGCCGTCAGCCCTGAGGCCTGGGCTCGGCCTTCGGGGCTTCGCGGGTGGGCAGGGTCATCTGCAGGTTCTTGACGACGAACGCCCACTCGTCGGCGACCTCTTCGATCTGCTTGGACGTCGGCGTCCCGGCACCGTGGCCGGCGCGAGTCTCGATGCGGATCAGGATCGGCGCGTCGCCGGCCTGAGCGGCCTGCATGGCAGCGGCGTACTTGAAGCTGTGGCCGGGGACGACCCGGTCGTCGGTGTCGGCGGTGGTGATCATCGTCGCCGGGTATTTCGTGCCGGGCTTGAGGTTGTGGTACGGCGAATAGGCCCAGAGCGCCTTGAATTCGTCGGCGTTGTCGCTTGCCCCAAAGTCGTCGACCCAGTAGCGGCCGGCAGTGAACTTCTGGTAGCGCAGCATGTCCATGACGCCGACGGCGGGCAGGGCGGCGCCGAAGAGGTCCGGGCGCTGGTTGACGACGGCGCCGATCAGCAGGCCGCCGTTGCTGCCACCCTGGATCGCCAACCGGTCCGGCCGGGTGTAGCGCTGGGCGACGAGGTACTCGGCGGCGCCGATGAAATCGTCGAAGACGTTCTGCTTGTTGAGCTTGGTTCCGGCCTGGTGCCATTCCTCGCCGTACTCGCCGCCGCCACGCAGGTTGGCGAGGGCGTAGATGCCGCCCATCTCCATCCAGGCGAGCTTGCTGATCGAGAACGTGGGCGTGAGTGAGACGTTGAAGCCGCCGTAACCATAGAGGAGCGTCGGGTTCGAGCCGTCGAGGACGATGCCCTTGCGGTGGGCGATGAACATCGGCACCTTGGTGCCGTCCTTCGAGGGGTAGAAGACCTGCTCGACCTCATAGGCATTGGGGTCGAACTTCACGGCGGCCTGACGAATCTGGGCGCTCTCGCCGGTACCGATGTCGTAGCGGAAGATGGTCGGCGGGGTGGCGAAGCTCGAGAAGCCATAGAACGTCTCGGTGTCGACCTTCTTGCCGCCGAACCCGCCGGCGCTGCCGATCCCCGGCAGGGTGACCTCGCGGACGCGTTTGCCGGCCGGCGTGAATACGGCGACCTGTGAGTAGGCATCCTTCAAGTACTGAGCGATCAGCACGTTGCCGACATAGGAGGCGCCGACGAGGGTGCTCGAGCCCTGGGGAATCACCGCGCGCCAGTGCTCGGGCGCCGGGGCCGCGAGATCGATCGCCACGACGCGGCCGCGGCTCGCGTCGCGGTCGGTCTTGACGTAGAGAGTCCGCTGATCATTGCCGATCAAGCTGTACTCGTTCTCGAACTCCTTGATCACCGGAACAAAGGTGCCGAATGGCTCGCTGAGGTCGCGAACGAACAGGAGGTTCTTGGGTGCCGAGGTCTTCCAGACCGACAGCACGAGGTACCGCCCGTCCTCGGTGACCTCGGGCGAGAATCCCCACTCGGGTTGGTCGGGCCGTTCGAAGGCCAGGACGTCAGCGCTCTGCGGCGTGCCGATGCGGTGGTAGTAGAGCTGTTGGTTCAGATTGAGAGTCTGGAACGTGGCGCCGGCCTGCGGCTCGGGGAAGCGACTGTAGAAGAAGCCGTTGCCGTCGAGCGTCCACGCGGCGTTGGTGAACTTGGTCCACTTGATCTCGTCGGCGAGGACCTTCCGGTCCGCAATCTCCATCACGTGCCAGGTCTGCCAGTCCGAGCCCGCCTCGGCGACGGCGTAGGCCACGTAGCGGCCGTCGTCGCTGAACGACATCCCGGCGAGGGCGACGGTGCCGTCGGCGGACCAGGTGTTGGGGTCGAGCAGGACCTGCGGCGGGTCGACCATCGAGGTCTGGACCCAGACCACCGACTGATTCTGGAGCCCGTCGTTGCGGCTGTAGTAGTAGCGACCGCCAGCCTTGTATGGCGTGCCGAACTTCTCGTAGTTCCACAGCTCAGTGAGCCGTTTCTCGATGGTCTCGCGCTCCGGGATCGCCGCCAGGTAGGGCTGGGTGATCGCGTTCTCGGCTTCGATCCAGGACTTCACCTCGGCTGACTCGCGGACGTCCTGTTCGAGCCAGCGATAGGGGTCCGCGACCTTGGTGCCGTGGTAGTCGTCGACCTGATCGACTTTCTTCGCCTGGGGATAGCTCATCTTGGCGGACTCGGCGCGAGCCACGATGGCGCCCAAGACGAACGCAGCGACGAGCGAGAGGATGGAGAGACGGCGCATCGAGACTCCTCTGTTGAGAGACGGGAGGCATGGGCGGAGGGGGCGCGCCGACGCTCGATGGCGCCTGTCGCCAAGCGTCGCAAAAGGTAGCACAGCCCCTGTGCAGGTTCGGCTCGGCCTTGGGACGAATCGCCCGCAGGGTGGCCGGTCACCCTGCGGGCGGCGCCTTCGCCTCGCGTGGGAGCAGCAGCCAGAAGCGGCCACGATGCTTCATGCGGCCGGCAAGGTCGGCAGCTTCCTCGCCATGGCCCCAGAAAACGTCGCCGCGGAGTGGGCCGCGGATGGCGCCACCGGTGTCCTGGGCAACCAGCAGGCGGCGCATGATCCGATCCGGCTCGGGCGTGGCGGACGCGCCGCCGGGCGGCGTCGACAGAGTGGGGGCGGGGACCATGCTCTCGAGCCACAGGGGAGTGCCGAGCGGGATGAACTTGGTGTCGACCGCGAGCGAGCGGCCGGGGGTGAGGGCAACTCCCTGGCTACCGAGCGGGCCCTCCCCGTCGAGGCGGCGGAAGAAGACGTAGCTCGGGTTCTTCTGCAGGATGGCCGTCGCCTGGTCGGGATGGGCTCCGAGCCAGGCGCGGATGCTCTGCATCGACACCTCCTCGCGCCGGAGCGCCCCCAGGTCGACGAGCTCCTTGCCAATCGCCACATACGGCCGCCCGTTCTGGCCGGCGTAGCCGATCCTCAGGGTGCTGCCGTCCGCCATGGCGACGCGGCCGGAGCCCTGGATGTGGAGGAAGAAGGCGTCGACCGCGTCGTCGACCCAGACCAGCTCGAGCCCCCTGCCGACGAGCGCCCCAGCGTCGATCGCGGCGCGGTCGGGGTAGGGCTCGAAGGCGCCGCGTACGAAATGGCCGCCGATCTTGATCCCCTTCCACTCGGGGCGAAACGCTGACAGGTCGATCGCCACGAGGTCGGCGGGTCGCACGTACAGCGGTACGCGGTAGCGGTCGCTGCGGCTGCGGCTGCCGCGGAGAAGAGGTTCGTAGTAGCCGGTGAAGAGCCCTACCCGCAGGTCGTTGTTCCACGCTGCCCAAGGAGTGAAGGCGCTCTCGAGGGCCGCGCGCAGAGCGGCCGGATCGTCGCCTGACGCCATCTGGAGGCGGGCGCAGGCGCCTCTCCAGGCGGCCGCCGTGACCTCGACGCCGCCGATGGCGGTGCGCTGACCAGCCGGCTTGTTCGCCCAGATCCCGCAGGAGCGGGCGAGGGCGGTGGCGGCCCCGGCGAGGTCGTCGCGGTCGAACGCAGGCAGGCGGTCGAAGGTCGTCTGACGCAGAATGAGCCGATCCTCGGCGGGTGGCGCCGCCGCCGGGATGCTCTCCCCCACGGCTGACGACGCCGGCCCGAGGCGCGGGGCCAGGCTCCAGGTCAGGGTAACGAGCCACAGCCCCGCGAACAGCAGGGCGGCGGCGCGCCACGGAGATGGACCAGGAGCCAACATGCCGGCCCGAGGCTATCCGATCCCGGGTCGCTCGCCGGCCTTACAGGCGGCCGTCGGCGGCGGTCGCGGCCTTGGGCCGCGCCGGCGGCTCGGGCGTGAAGTCCTCGCCGGGATTGACGAAGCGGTCGCGCTCGAGACGATACTGCCGGTCGTGCAGCTCGCGGTAGCGGCCGTCCACCTGGAGCAGGGCCTCGTGGCTGCCGCGCTCGACGATCTCGCCGCCCTCGAGCACCAGGATCTGATCGGCGCTCTGGATGGTCGACAGGCGGTGGGCGATGACGAAGGTGGTGCGGCCCTGGCGAAGACGGGCCAGGCCGTCCTGGATGGCCCCCTCGCTCTCGCTGTCGAGGCTCGAGGTGGCCTCGTCGAGGATCAGGATCGACGGGTCGGCGAGGATGGCGCGGGCGATCGCCACGCGCTGGCGCTGGCCGCCCGACAGCTTGACGCCGCGCTCGCCGACGATGGTGTCGTAACCCTGGGGAAAGGCACGGACGAAGGCGTCGCAGTGGGCGACGCGCGCCGCCTCGAGCACCTCCTCGCGGGTCGCCTGGGGATTGCCGTAGGCGATGTTGGCGGCGATGGTGCCGTCGAACAGGAAGTTGTCCTGGAGCACGATGCCGAGCTGCGACCGGTAGTCGTGAAGGCGGACGCCGGCGAGGTCGCGGCCGTCGATCAGGATGCGGCCCTGTTGCGGGCGATGGAACGTCATCACCAGGCCGATCAACGTGCTCTTGCCCGAGCCGCTCGAGCCCACCAGGGCGGTGGTGCTGCCCGCCGGCGCGTTGAAGCTGACGTTGCGCAGTACGGGCTGCCCGGGGTTGTACTCGAACCAGACGCCTTCGAAGGCGATGTCGCCGCGGACGGTGGGCAGCGGCTGCCGGCCCTTGTCTTCGTCGGCCTCGGTCGGCATGCGTCGCAGCTCGCGAATGCGATCCAGACCGGCGAAGGCCTCGGAGAGCTGGGTGCCGATCGACGCCATCTGCACCATCGGCGCCACCAGCATGCCGGTGAAGAAGATGTAGCTGACGAGATCGCCCAGGGTCATGCTGCCGGCGAGGATCGCGCGCCCACCCATCAGCAGCATCAGGACGCCGATGCCGCCGAAGAGGACCGACGCCGAGGCGGTCATCGCCGAGGTCGCGGTCAGGCTGGTCTTGACCAGGCGATAGAGCTTGTGGACGCCCTTGGCGAAAACCATGTCCTCGCGGCGTTCGGCCGTGTAGGCCTTGACGATGCGCACGCCGCCGAGTGTCTCGGCCAGGCGGCCTGAGACCTCGGCGTTGGCTTCACTTCTCTGGCGGAACAACGGACGCAGCTTGATGAAGCCGCGCGCCATGATGCCGCCGAAGATCAGCAGGGCGAGGAGGGTCAGGGTGGTCAGTCGCCAGTTGAGCCAGAACAGGACGCCGAGCGCCATGGCGGCGGTGATCAGGCCCCCGACCAACTGGACGATGCCGGTGCCGACGAGGTTCCGCACTCCCTCGGCGTCGTTCATGATGCGGCTGATCAACACCCCGCTCTTGGTCGAGTCGAAGTAGGTCACCGGCAGGCGGACGACGTGGTGCTCGACCTGCTTCCTGAGCTCGGTGATCGCTCGCTGGGCGGCGATCGACAGCAGCTGGGTGAGGCCGAACGAGCTTGCCGCCTGAATCAGCGTGGCGAGGGCGACGCCGATCGCCAGGGGGATCAACAGGTCTGGCTGGTGCTTGCCGATGATCTCGTCGATCAGGATCTTCGAGCTGGCCGGTAGCGCCAGGCCGGCCACGCGGGAGATGGCGATCAGCACCATGCCGATGGCCAGGCGGCCGCGGTAGTCCCACATCAGGGCGCGAGCCTCGCGCCAGGCGGTGGGAGTCGGGAGAGCGGGCTTCTTCTTCGGGGTCTCGGTGGTCACCCTGGGACAACCACTTCAGCCCTTCGGCTCTTCCCAGTCGAAGAAGTAGTCCTTGTTGGTGAGCGCCGAGGGATCCTCTTCGAGCGCTGCATGACCTCGCGTCACGACCTCCTCTTCGGGCTCGGCCTCGCCGCGCATGACGCGCAGCTGAGCCTCGAGGTCGGCGGTCTCGCGCTCCCACCAGTCTTCACTGCCGAAGTCGGGCCAGGCGCGCTGGAACGCCGGGTCGTGGGCGCGGCGCGCCAGCCAGCCGGCATAGTGGACCATGCGCAGACCGCGCAGCGGCTCGACGAGGCGCAGGTGGCGGCGGTCGAAGGCGCGGAGCTGTTCGTAGGCGTCGAGGAAGACCTCGCGCTGACGCAGGCTCTCGCGGTCGCGGCCGGGGAGCACCAGCCAGATGTCCTGAACGGCCGGGGCCATCGCCATGTCGTCGAAGTCGAGCAGCCAGAGCAGGCCGTCGCGCAACAGCAGGTTGCCGCGATGGAGGTCGCCGTGGACGCGCTGCACCGGCACGCCCGCGAGCTCGCGGTCGGCGATCGCGGCGACGCCGAGCGCGGCCGCCTCGTAGCGCAGCTCGAGCCGCGGCGCCAGCATCGTGCGCTGGCGCAGGAAGGCCAGCGGTTCGCGGACGAACCGGTCAGCGTCGATGGTCCAGCGATGCTGGGCGGGGTGCGTGGCGCCGACGTTGTGCAGACGCGCCACCAGCATGCCGAGGCGAGCGGTGAGGCGGTCGTCGAGCTCGTCGGGCGCGCGACCGCCGCGGCGGTCGGCGAGGGTGTAGTAGATGCCTTCGATCTGCCGCAGCGTCGTCCCATCGGGGAACGGGCGTACCGTGCAGACCGGGATCTCGGCGGCGTCGAGCTCGGCGATCAACTCGTGCTCCTCGAGGATCTGCTCGGCGCGCCAGCGCCCAGGCCGGTAGAACTTGGCGACCACCCGCGAGCGGTCGTCGAGCTCGATGTCGTAGACCCGGTTCTCGAACGAGTTGAGCGGATAACAGAGCCCGGTGCAGCGCAGGCCGGCTGCCTCCACGGCGGCGAGCACCCGCTCCGGGGTGAGGGCGAAGAACAGGTCGGTGGGCGCCGGACCGGGGAGCGGTGCGAGGTCGGCCGATTGGCGGCGACTCATCGCGCTGCCTTCACAGCTGCGATCGCCGTCGCGAGGAGCTGGTCGCCGACCATGGCGCGTCGCCAGCCGAGGAGGTCGTCGGGTAGGTGGGGCTCGGTCCGGAAGTAGACCTGGTGCAGGATGGCGGTCAGGATCCGACGTGGGACCAGGGTCTCCGGGGCGATCGCGAGCTCGGTCGCGCGCTGCCGGACTTGTTCGCGCAGGGCCTCCTCGGCGGCGCGTGAGGTCGCTGGCAGATGCGGCTCCGGCACCGGCAGCTCGTTCGCAGGAGCACTGATCGCCCGGTGGACGAGCTCGAGCCAGGTCGTCGCGTCCCGCGCTGCCTGCCGTGCGTCGAGCCCGGGCAGCTTCTGCAGCTCGCGGTTGTCCTTCGGCAGACGCGCGGCGAGCAGGAGAAGGACTTCGTCGCGCAGGACGAAGCCGCGCGGCAAGTCGCGCCGCCGGGCTTGCTCATCGCGCCAGGTGGCAAGAAGACGCACCGCCAGGAGCTGACGCGGGGCCAGGCGGCCAGCGCCCTTGACCCGTTCCCACGCGTCGGCGGGCTCGTCGGGAGCGGTGACGCTGGCGACCAGCGTCGCGCAGTCCTCCGCCAGCCAGGCCGACCGCCCGAGCTCGGCGAGGCGGGCGGCGAGCCGATCGTGGAGGGCAACGGCATGGATCACGTCCTCGGCGGCGTAGGCGAGCTGCGCCGGCGACAGCGGCCGTGCCAGCCAGTCGGTGCGCGTCTCGCCCTTGGGGAGGTCGATGGCGAGCACCTCGGCGAGCAGCCGCTGGAGCGACAGGGCGGGGCCCAGGCCCACCAGGGCGGCGGCGACCTGGGTGTCGAACAGGGGCTGCGGCACGAAGCCGGCGGCGCGGGCGAGAACCTCGAGGTCTTCGCTCGCCGAGTGGACGACCCAGGTGGCGGGCGTCGCCGCCAAGGTGGCGCCGATTTCGCGGGCGAACCCGGTCGGGCGTGGGTCGAGCAGCCAGGCGGTGGCGCCGTCGGAGATCTGGATCAGGCCCAGCCGCGAGTAGTAGGTGCGCTCACGCACGAACTCGGTGTCGAGCGCGAGCACGCCCTGTTGGCGCCAGCTCACGGCGGCGGCGGCGAGGGCGGCCGTGTCGGCGACCCAGACCGTGGGTGGCGGTTCCGTGGCGCGGGTGAGACTGGGGCTCGGCGGTGGCGGAGTGACAGCCGCGCTGGGCTGTTCGGGGGAGGTGGTCACCCGTCGATTGTACGCGGCCGTGCCCTCCCAGGCCGGCCGGGAGCGCTCAGGCCGGCAAGTGGGCGCCGACGATCGGTAGCTCGCGGCGGCGCAGCCAGAGAACGACGGCGCTGCCGACGAGGACCACCAGGGCGAGCGCGAACAGCAGCCCGCCGTCCCCTTGAACCTCGATGCCGAGCTTGGTGAGGTGCGAAACGACGGCGCCGCTGATGACGCCCAGGGCGAGGGCGGCGCCGACGGCAGCGGTTGACGGCACCAGCAGGAGCACTGCGGCGATGAGCTCGGCGACACCGGAGCCATAG
>CXWL01006118.1_pt1 | contig 55210 bp, 51 predicted proteins | sample 590931 | NCBI WGS metagenome assembly CXWL01 (sample SAMEA3498368, study PRJEB10139) | groundwater metagenome | biome: water well; material: biofilm material | place: Germany | collected 2015-04-27 | reverse complement strand
GCCTTCGTGTCGCCGGCCTTCAGCCGGTCCGCGGCCGCTCGAAAGGCCGCGCTGAAGACTTGGTAGGCCTCGCGGAACTGATTGCGGACGGCCTGGGTGGCCGCGTGGACCCAGGGTGCCGGGCTCCTTCCTACGGCAGCCGGCCGGGAGGTTGGTTCCTGTCGCAGGATCGCTTCGACCCCGAGCGGGGGCCGTCCGGACGCTCGGCGGAGGGCCGCGCCTTCCTCGACGATCGAGTCGATGAGATCTCGGACGACCTGCCGGCGGGCTTCGGCGTCGAGGTGCCGCAGGCAAGGCACGGGCGTCAGAACGACCTGCTCCTGGGTCGCGAACTCCTTGGCATCGGGGGACTTCCGGGAACGACGAGCCTCGTACCAACGGGTGCGGTCGATCCAGGTCCCGTTGAGAATGCCGTCGCCGAGTAGGGCCGACACGCAATGAGCGCCGGGCCAATCCTCGGGGCGAACGACCAGGCCTTCCTTGACCCCGTTCGACAACAGGTAGCGCAGCCGGGAGATCTGCGCCGCGTCCTCCCACGAGACCGGGATGGCCTCGTATCTTCGGCCCCAGAAATGGTCGGTCCAACCGACCAAGCGGCCGACCTCCCGGGCCACGTTCGAGTTGACGTAGCCCATGAATAGGGACAACTGCCGAGCATCTCGCGCCGTCGCCAGCAGGTGGTAGTGGGTGGACAGAAACACCAGCGCGTGGATCTCGAGCCCGTAGGTCCTCTGGGCCCGGCCCAGAATACCCAGGATCAGGTCCCGGACCATCGGCAGCGGACGTAGCAACGGCCGGTTCTGGAACGTTCGGCAGGTCAGTTCGAGTAGGCAGTTCGGGGGAACGTGACGGAGTTTCCTGCTCATACCCCATAACGACGCAATCGCCCGGCGCGGTCTGTCACAGAGGCCGATTTTTTCCCGATCCCGAAGCGGCTGGCACCTTCGAGGGTAGGACCGTTTTCTCACTCGCTGGGCGGCGGCTCACGGCGGTAGAGGCCCCAACGCGATGGTAGTGGGAAGAGCGCGGCTGGATCCCGGCCGATTCACTCGATCACGAAGCGGGTCTCGATCACGCCGAAGCGGACTTCGTCGCCCGGCTTCATTTCCGAGGGCACGCCGGTCTCCAGCCGCTCGCCGTTGACGAACGTGCCGTTCATGGTGCCGATCTCCTCGGCCACGAAAAACTTCTCCCCGCGGCGGTAGATCTTTGCATGGCGGCGGCTGATCGACCGCTGTTGGTCGACCGGGGAGAGGTCGATGTCCGGGTAGATGCCGGTCACCGGGTCCTTGCGGCCGATCGTGGTCTCCGAGCCGGCGAGCAAGAATTCCATGCCGGACTTGGAGTGGACCAGCCGCTCGGGGCCGTTGCCAGCCCGTCCCTGGCGGGAAACGTCGAGCATCGGCGGAGCCGGCGAGGCCTGAGAGGGCTGGCCGCCCAGCTTGCGCACCAGAGCGTCGGTCTCGCGCAAGCGCCGGGACAGCGCGCGCATCATGCGCACGGCGATTTCCGGGTTCTCCCGTAGCATCTGGTCGAAGGTCGAGCCGTTGATCTCGAGAAGCTTGGTGGTTTGCACCGCCCGCACCCCTGCGGCCCGCGGCATGTCCTCGAGAAGCGCCATTTCGCCGAAAAAATCGCCTCGCTCGAGGATCAAGAGCTGCTGATAATCGTCCACTCCGACCGTCTTCAGAACCTCGACCTGGCCCTCCTGAACGATGTACATCTCCGTGCCGAGGTCACCTTCATGGAAAACCCACTCGCCCTCCTCGAGCTCGACGATGTTGTGGCGCGCGGCGGGCTTGCGGCCGGTGGTTTTGAAGACGGTTTTCTGCGTCATGGTCACCCGATCACTTCGAGAGTCTCGGCCAGCGGATCGAGACGCACCCGCACGCCGAGCGGCAAGGTCCAGTTCGGCCGCTCGTGGCCCGCGGGAATCTCCGCGAGGATCGGACCCGCAAAGCTCCCGAGCGCGTCGACGAGCTGCTCGGGCCAGGGCGGCAGGTCCGGCCGATCCTGGTCCCGGGGAGCCAGATGCCCGCAAACCAATCCTCGAATCGAGGCCAATTTACCCGACAGGCGGAGGTGGGTCAACATGCGGTCGAGCCGGTACATCGGTTCGCCCACGTCTTCGAGTAGCAAGATCGCCCGGCGGCTGTCGAGCGCCCAGGGAGTGCCGAGGGTACCGGTCAGGAGCGACAGGCAGCCACCCACGAGGGGACCGGTCACTGGCTCGCCTCCCCGGAGGGTTCTGCCGGCCACCGGAATCGAGAAATCGCCAGCGAGAGCTCCGAGGAAACTGCGCTCCTCTTCCGGCGTCAACCCCCGCGCCAGGTCCGCGGCCACCATCGGCCCATGGAAACTCGCGAAGCCGGCCTTCCTCGTCACCGCCAGAAGAAATGGCGTCAGGTCCGAGTAGCCCACATAAGCCCGCGGGTGGCGGGCCAAGAGATCCCAGTCGAGCCGCGGCAGGAGCGCCGGCAAGCCCGAGCCGCCACGAGCGAAAACGATCGCACGGACATCGGGGCGGGCGGCGAGCCGGTGGAAGGAATCGAGTCGCTCTTCTGCACTGCCGGCGAAAAGTCCTTCGCGGGAGCGCAGATTGTCCGCCGGCACGGGTTCGAATCCGAGAGCGGCCAAAGCGGCCAGCCCGCGATCGAGTCGATCTGGGTCCACCGGGCCGGACAAGGCCGCCACGCCGATCCGGTCGCCCGGGCGAACGGCGGGAGGAAGAGGTACAGGGATCATGAAGTGCCGGAGAGCTCCGTAAGCCGGATTCTGTCACCGCCGCGAGCGGCGGGGACGGTCATTCCTCTGGGACCGGCGTTGCCGCCGGCCTCGAGCAACCTACCCGGAAGCTGGTCGCGACGCGAACGCCGCGAGCGGGACGGGTGGCCCGCAACCGCTCCCCTATTCGGTCTTGCTCCGCATGGGGTTTGCCGTGCCTCGAACCGTCGCCGGCCGAGCGGTGCGCTCTTACCGCACCCTTTCACCCTTACCCGACCCCCGAGGGAGCCAGGCGGTTTACTTTCTGTTGCACTTTCCGTCGCGTCGCCGCGCCTCGCCGTTGGCGAGCATGCTACCCGTGGGAGTCCGGACTTTCCTCTCCCGCCCCGAGGGGCGAAGAGCGACCGCCAGGAACTCTCCGGCCCGAGCAGTGTAGCGGAAAGGGGCGGAAAGGGCACGGCTTGCCGTGCCGCTTCCTCTGGTCGGTACCCTCATCGGGTGCTGAAACCACTCAACCCCACGGCTTCTTGCCCGAGTCCTGCTTCCCCGCCGTTGCGACCCGGGCGAACCGGGCCTGGGCCTCGGCGTGGTTGGGGCTGCGGTCGAGGATGTCTCGATAGACCCGACGGGCAGCCTCGAAGTCGCCCGCGCGCTCATGGATTTCGCCCAGGGCCAGGCGATGGTCGCTGTTGGTGGGCTCGAGCAGGATCGCCTGGTTCAGGCTGTCGGCCGCCATATGGAGCCAGGCGGCGTTCTTCGCCTGAGCTTTGCCCAGAAGCGCCCAGTACTCGGGCCGAGGATCGGCGCGCACGGACTGGCGCAGCAGCTCGACGGCGAAGTGGTAGTCCTGTTCGTCGAGCAGCCAGCGGGCGCGGACGAAGAGCTCTTGAGCCCATTGCCGCGCTTCGACCTGGCGTTCCTCGATGGGTCGTTCGACCTCGACCGCGGCGATCCGGTCGTAATCGCGCCGACGATCCGGGTCCGACAGCACCAGGTAGGCCTCGGTGGCACGCTCGAACAGCAATTCGAGCGCTGCTTCCCTCCCGCGAAGGTCGAGGTTCTCGGCGTGGACCGGATGGACCACGCGCGCCAACCGCTCGTAGGCCCCGTGGACGTCCGAGTCGGTGGCGTTGGTGGCAATCTCGAGCAGCTCGTAGTGGGTCAGACGGCCGCAGACCGCGAGCAACTCACCGAGGCGCCGCCGGTGCTCATCCCGGGCTAGGACCAACGGTTCGCGGGTCAGGTCCGCGGCCACGCGGTCTGCAAAGCGCCTCACCACCCTACCGCTCGTCAGCGAGCTGTTCATGCGGGGAGAGACTGTAACATTCAGGAGCTACGACACAAAGGGGCGCTTGCCCGCCTTCAACCCGAGCGTTCGACCATCAACCGGTGGTATGCGGCGGTGGTGGCCCTCTCGGGCTCGACTCCGAGCTCCTCACGCAGCTGCGTAGTCAGCCGTTCGTACTGGCGGCGCACCAGGTCGCGCCGACCGAGCCGGCCGTAGAGCCGGAGCAGCTCGAGGTGGAGCCTCTCCTCGAGGGGGTCCTCCACCAACGCGGCGCGAAAGGCGTCGAGGGCTTCCTCGTCGCGGCCAAGGCGCACCAGGGCCGCGGCCAGGTCGCGCAGCACGGCCTGGTGGATCTGGGCCGCCGCCGCCCGGCGCTCCTCGGCCCAGGGCTCGTACCAACCGTCGAGCAGCGGTCCGCGGTACAACCGCCAGACTTCCCGCCAGGCCGCCACTGCGTCTTCGTACCGCCCCAGGGCGGCTGCTTCGCGTCCGCGTGCCGCGTGCTCCCCATGAGTCTCGACGTCGATCCACCAGGCGATCTCCCGGGCCAGGCCGTAGCGGCCGTCCCGCAACTCCAGGGGCGACACCCGGTCGCCGAGACCAAGGCCGCGCCGGAGGTGCGAGAGGGTCGGGTGGAAATTGCGCCCCAGCCACTCTTCCGTGGACCGCGGAAAGACCGCCTCGACGAGCTCTTCCCGAGTCGCCGAGCGACCCGGGCTGGTGGCGAGGAAGGCGAGCGCCCGGAACGCGTTCTTGAGGGGCCAGTGACCCTCGCGCCAGATCTCTTCCGCGCTGCGCCGGATCCGGGCCGAGGTCGCACCGAGCAGATGCAGCTCGACCTGCGCTCCGCGCTCGGTCGCGACCGTGCCCGCTTGGCGGCTGCACCAGGCCGCCAGGGGCGCTGGCCAACGGGGCTCCGGATGCGTCAAGAACGGCCAGCCGCTGGCCGCCAGGCGCTCACCGCTGGCCCTCAGGATCGAGCGCCGCTCGCTGGCGCTCCGGTCTCCCAGCACCCGCGACTCGAGGAACTCCCCCACCTCGGGCCGCGCCACCAGCGCCTCGGGCGACGGAGGCGGAGCGGCGGCCCGGGCCGCGAGGCGGAGGGGCTCGAACCAGCCGTCGGTGGCCGTCAGCAGGTCCGCGAGCTGCTCTGGAGCGAGCTCCGCGCCGCCCTCGCGCCGCCAGACCTCGGCGGCCTCTCGCGGCGTCAGCGCCAGCTCGCGCGGCCCGATAACGTCCTCGAGTAGCTCAGGCAGGAGCCGGCGCCGCAAACTGGGGATCACCAGGGTCCGGCCCACTGGCAGGCTCGCCACCATTCGCGCCAGCTCCTCGGGGGCGCCCAGCCAGGTGGTCGTGACCAGAAACCGCGCATCGCTGGCCAGGAATCGCTCGAGCGCGCCGGGGCGGGTCAGGTCGGCCCCCGGCGGCACCCAGGCGTCGGGTTCCACGGCGAGCGCCGAGAGCAAAGGAGCCCGGCCGCTGCCCGGCCAACCCCAGAGCTGGAGCAGCGGCGCGGCCGTGGCTCGCACTCGGGCCAGCAACCGCGACCGCTGGGGAAATGCGTGCACGGGGGCAATCTATTACGAGCCCGGGCTCACCGTAGAATCCGGCCCATGGCACGATCCTTGTTCCACCCAGCCCTCGCCCTCGCGGCCTTGGCCTGCGCCCCGCCGCCACCCCCCTCCGCGTCGCTCGCCGCCGTCGCCCTCGATCCGCACACCTTCGCCCGGCCTCTGGAAGTGGCCGTCGAGCACCTGGCGCTCGATCTCACGGTCGACTTCGCTACCCGCATCGTCTCCGGCACCGCTCGGCTCGACCTCGACCGCCGAACGGACGCCGATGAGCTCGTCCTCGACACCCGCGATCTGACGATCGTAGCCGTCACCGGCGGCGACGGCCGCCCCGCCGCGTTCCGGCTGGGGAGTGTGGAGCCCCACCTCGGCCAACCCCTGGCCATTTCGCTCGCCCCAGGGACGAAATCGGTCACCGTGACCTACGCTACTTCACCCGCGGCCGGGGCTCTCCAATGGCTCGAGCCGGCCCAGACCGCCGGACCCCATCCGTTCCTCTTCACCCAGTCCCAAGCCGCCCTGGCCCGCACCTGGATTCCCCTCCAGGACTCTCCCTCCGTCCGCTTCACCTACGAGGCCCGGGTCCGCGTTCCGCCAGGGTTGGTGGCCGTCATGAGCGCCGAAAACTCCCAGGTCGAGAGCCCGGACGGGGTCTACACCTTCCGAATGGACCAGCCGGTGCCGTCCTACCTGATGGCCCTGGCCGTGGGCGACCTCGAGTTCCGCTCGCTGGGCATCCGCAGCGGCGTTTACGCCGAGCCGGCGGTGGTCGAAAAGGCGGCCTGGGAGTTCGCCGACACCGAGAAGCTGATCGAAGCTGCCGAGACGCTCTATGGGCCCTATCGCTGGGGTCGCTACGACCTGCTGGTGCTGCCTCCGAGCTTTCCCTTCGGGGGAATGGAAAACCCCCGGCTGACCTTCGCCACGCCGACGATTCTGGCCGGCGACCGATCCCTGGTGGCACTCGTGGCCCACGAGCTGGCCCATTCCTGGTCGGGCAATCTGGTGACCAACGCCACCTGGAACGACTTCTGGCTCAACGAGGGCTTCACCACCTACGCCGAGCGGCGGATCATGGAGGCGGTCTTCGGCGCGGACTACGCTGACATGCTCGCGGTCATCGGCCGTGGGGACCTCGAAACCAGCTTGGCCGACCTGCCGCCCGAGGACACCCGACTGCGCCTCGAGCTCGCAGGACGCGACCCGGATGAAAGCGGAACCGACATCCCCTACGAGAAGGGCGCTCTGTTCCTGACTCACCTCGAGCGGGCCGCCGGCCGCGAGCGCTTCGATTCCTTCCTGAACCGCTACTTCACTGAGCACGCCTTCCAGTCCATGACCACCGACGGGTTCCTCGCCTTCCTCGACAGCGAACTGCTGAAGCCGGCCGGATTGACCCGCCAGGGCCTCGGCGTGGCCGCCTGGATCGACGGCCCCGGCCTGCCGCCGGACGCGCCCCGAGTGACCTCGAAGGCCTTCGATCGAGTCGAGGCCCAGCTGGACCGTTGGCGCTCCGGCGCACTCGCCGCGGACCTCGAGACCCAGGCCTGGACCACCCACGAGTGGGTCCACTTTCTACGCGGCCTGCCCGTCGACGCTCCGGACGCCCGCCTGTCCGAGCTCGATTTGGCCTTCGGGCTCTCCGAGCGCGGCAACAAGGAAGTGCTCTTCGCCTGGCTGATGGGCGCCGTCCGCGCCGGCTACGAGCCGGCTCAACCGGCCGTTGAGCGGTTCCTGACCAGCCTCGGAAGGCGCAAGTTCCTCATGCCGCTCTACGGCGAGTTGGCCAAGACCGAGTCCGGTAAGGCCCGAGCCATCGAGATCTACCGCAAGGCCCGCCCCACCTACCATCCGGTGGCGGTGCAATCGGTGGATGAGCTGCTGGGTTGGCCACGGTGACCGGAGGTGGGGCGACCACCGCCGCCCCACCGATCGCCTCGGAACAGGTGCCAGCCGATTCGGGGAGACCCCTCTTCCGAGGTGCCAGCCGATTCGTGTAAACCCTTAGAATCAACGACTTGGCCCTAAGAGCGGACCCCCGTGGCGGCCCTCACTCCTTCGTCCACTGCCCCAGCCAGGCGAGCACCGTCTCGTGCCACAGCAGGCCGTTCGAGGGCTTCAGCACCCAATGATTTTCGTTCGGGAACTCGAGCAAGCGGCTCGGGATGCCGCGCCGCTGGAGGGCCGTGAAGGTGGCGAGACCCTGGGTTTCAGGCACGCGGTAGTCGAGCGCGCCGTGGACCACCAACATGGGGGTCTGCCACCGATCCACGAAACGGGCCGGGTTGAACTTCTCGTGGGCCTCGGGATTGCGGAAGTAGGGTCCGCCCTGCTCCCACTCGGGGAACCACAGTTCCTCGGTCGTGTAGTACATCATCCGCTGATCGAACAGACCGTCGTGGTTGACCAGGCAACGAAAACCGTCCCGCCACTGGCCGGCGATCCAATTGATCATGTAACCGCCGTAGGACGCTCCGAGAGCGCAGGAACGCTCGCCGTCGAGGAACGGATAGGCGGCGAGGGCATGGGTCATGCCTTTCTTGAGATCTTCGAGGGGCGCGCCGCCCCAGTCGCCCCGAATGGCGTCGGTGAACGTCTGGCCATAGCCCGTGGAGCCGTGGAAGTCGATCATCAGGGCGGCGTAACCAGCCCCGGCGTATGCCTGGGGGTTCCAGCGGTAGTGGAAGTCGTTGCCGAAGGAACCTTGGGGGCCGCCGTGGATCAGGAAGGCGATCGGGTACTTCTTGCCGGGATCGAAGCCGACGGGCTTGACTACATAACCGTAGACCTTTTCGCCCTTGGCGCCGGTGAAACTGAACTGCTCGAAGTCCCCGAAGGCGATCCCCGCGAGACGCTCGGCATTGACCGCGGTCAGGGCCTTGAGGTCGCCGCCCTGGTGATTCACGGAGTAGAGGTCCACCGGCGACTTCATGGTGTCGCGCCCGAAGACGATGCGGTCGCCCGCGTAGTCCGGGTTACGCACGTGGCCATCGGCGAAGATCCGCCACGGCTTGCCGGTGGCGACATCCACCGTGAAGAGCGCCACCTGGCCCACATCCTGGGCGGTGACCAGGAGCGTCTTGCCGTCGCGCGAGAAGGTCATGGAGTCCACCGAGCGGTCCCACGCCTCGGTCAGCATTCGCGGTGCGCTGCCGGCGAGCCAGTCGAGGACCATGATCCGGAAGCGGTCGGCCTCGAACCCCGGCCGGGCCATGGCGAGATAGACCAAGCTCTTGCCGTCGGGCGAAAACTGGGGCTGGGTGTCCCAGGCCGGGTTCGACTCGGTCAGATTCCGGGGCGTGCCGCTGCCGTCGGCCGCCACGAGGTAGAGGTCGTAGTCCGTCGACCAGGACTCCTCGCGGCCCACCACCTTGGCGGTGACCACGAGCCCCCGACCGTCCGGCGTCCAGGTGAATTCCTCGGCCCCGCCGAAGGGCTTCGAGGGCACATCGCCGGCGATGCCACGGGTCAGGTCCACCGGTTCTCCCCCGGCCACCGGGACCACGAACAGGTGGGAGCGCTTACCGTCCTTCCAGGTGTCCCAATGGCGCACCATCAGCTGGTCGAAGATCCGGCCCGTGGCCTGCCGCTTCTCGGCCGCGGCCGAGCGCTCCTCGGAGCACGCGAGGGTCCCACAGTCCGGATAGACCTCCATCGACACCGCCAGCCTCGAACCGTCCGGCGACAGCGACCAGGCGCCGATGTCGAAGGGCAGGTGGGTGACTTGGACGGGCTCGCCGCCCGCGAGGGGCAAGCGCCAGACCTGGCCGGAGCCCGAGCGGGTCGAGAAGAAGTACAAACTGGCGCCGTCGGGGGCGAAGACCGGGGTCGAATCGGACGCCTCGTGGGTGGTCAGGCGCGTCAACCCCCGGCCGTCGGTGCCCACCAGCCACAGGTCGTTCCGGCCGCGATCGGCGGCGAAGTCGGTGCTACGCAGGGTGAAGGCCACGCGGGTGCCGTCGGGCGACACGGCCGGCTCGGAAATTCGATCCAGGGACCACAAATCCTTGGCCGTGAATGGTTTGCGATCGGCCAGTGCCGACTGCGAAGCGACGGCGACGACGACCAGACCGAGGAGGGTCGAAACGAAGGGCGCGCGAGGGAGCATGGAACCTCCGAACGGGGGGTGGGTGGACTTATCGGACCTTTGGAAGACTGCCACACTCCGCTCCGCCACGGGAGCCCCCGTCCGAGGTCGCGAGCTTGCTGGGGTAGACTTCCCGCGTGAACACCCACTCCCAAAGTACCGATCACTACGACGTCGTGGTCCTGGGTGGCGCTTTCGCGGGTTCCTCGGCGGCGACCCTCCTGCGACGCTGGCTCCCCGACCGGCGCATCCTCGTAGTCGAGCAGTCTCCCGCCTTCGACCGCAAGGTGGGCGAGGCCACGGTTGAGATTTCGGCCCTGTTCCTCCACCGGGTGCTCGGCCTGCAGGATTTCCTGGCCCGGGAGCAACTCGCCAAGCATGGGCTTCGGTATTGGTTCACGGACGGCGCACCGGGACGCACCCTGGCCGAGATGAGCGAGTTCGGGCCGCGGGAGACGCCCCGGCTGCCGTCGTTTCAGCTCGACCGCGGCAAGATGGACGAGGAGATCCTGCGTCTCGCCGCCGAAGCCGGAGCCGAGGTGATGCGGCCCGCCAAGGTGACCTCGGTGGATCTTGGCTGGCCGACGAGTCGCATCGAAATCGACGGCGGCACCGCCGGCCGGCGCTCCGTCACCGCCCGGTGGGTGATCGACGGAACCGGGCGCCACGCCTTCCTGGCTCGTCGCCTGCGCATCCACCACCGCGCCGAGGAACACCCCACGGCGGCGCTCTGGGGTCGCTGGAAAGGCGTGCTCGACCTGGACGGCCAAGGCTTGCTGGGCAGCGACCCCCGCACACCCAAAATTCCCCACCTGAACGTGTCCCGCCGCCTCGCCACCAATCACTTCTGCGGCTGGGGCTTCTGGTGCTGGGCGATTCCCCTGGCCGGCGGCGAGACCTCGATCGGCGTGGTCTACAACAAGGAGATGATCGATCTGCCCGGCGCCACTCCGCGCGAGCAGTACGAGACGTTCCTGCGCACCCACGCGGGCCTGCGCGATCTGGTGGCCGGGGCCACCTTCGACGAGGACGACTTCAACGCCTACGGCCACCTGCCCTACCGTACCGAGCGCTACGCCGACCGCGGCTGGGCGCTCGTCGGCGACGCCGCCAGCTTCCTCGACCCCTACTACAGCCCGGGGCTCGACCACGTCTCGATGTCGGTCTACGCCACGGTCCGAATGATCGAGGACGACCTCGCCGGCAAGCTCGACGACCCGGCCCTGACCGCCACCCTGGCGCGCCACAACGAGGAATTCGCACGCTCCTACGACCGCTGGCTGCACGCCCTCTACGTGGGCAAGTACAAGCTCTTCGGCGACATCGAGTTGACCGCCATCGCCTTGGCCCTGGACACTTCGCTCTACTACATGGGCGTCGTCACACCGATCGTGCGGGATCTCGAAGAGTTGCGCCGGCCCCTCTACGGCAAGCCCATTCCCGGCGTCACCTTCGCCTTCAAGTTCATGCGGGGCTACAACCGGCGGCTCCAGAAACTCGCCGACCTCCGCCGGAAGCGCGGCATTTACGGGCGCCTGAACATCGGCCACCGGCTGGCCAGCACCACCCCGGGCCTCGGTTCGAAGGGGCTCGGCCTGTTCCGCTACGGAGTCAAGCTCTGGCTTCGCGCCGAGTGGTCGACCTTCTGGGCCGCCTTCCGGCCCCGGCGACAGAGCGCGGCCACCGTCATGCCCCCGGTCCCTGCGGAGCCGGTGTCCGGCTGAGCTCGGCGCCGCTTCCTTGGCTCGTGTCGCTCCTTCTTCGGACTGCCATCGCCATCCGGTCCACCACCCGCGCCACCGCGCTGCGATCGACCTCTCCCATCAGACAGATCTGGATCCAGTTGCGGGCGACCAGGTAGCCGCTGGCGTAGCTCAAGAGGAAGCCCGCGCGGCGGAGTTCCTCTCCAAGTTGATACGAGTCGACCTCGGGAGGCAGGACCACGGTGACGACAGCGGGGCTAGCGAGAGCGTCGGACGCCGCGAGCCGAAAACCGGCACCGCGCAGCCGGTGCCGCAACCCGATCGAAATCTCGCGCAGCTCGTCGAAGTGCTCGCTCCAACCCGATCGAGCGAGGGCCGCGGCGAGGGCGGCGAGCAAGTTCGAAGAATGGGTGAAGGGCACGCCGCCCTCGGCGGCGTAGAAGCCGAGGTCCAGGTAGCGCGGCAGGGCCGCGGGTGCCGGGGCGATCTCGTGATCGTGGAAAACCATCGAGATCCCGGGAAAGGACCCGAGGCCTTTGCCTCCGACCCCGGAAGCGAGGTGAACCCGCGTCAGATCGACCGGTACGGTGCCGAGGGAGCTGATGGCGTCCAGGCACAGCTTGACGCCGTGATCGCCACACAGCGAGCTCAGCCGTTCGAGGTCGTTCAGGACCCCGGTCGAGGTCTCGCAGTGGACCGCCCACAACCAGCGAGGTCTTGGCTCGCCGATGAGCCGGCGGCCGATCTGGTCGAAGTCGAAGCCCTCCCCCCAGGCCACTTCGAGGGTGTCGAAGGAGAGCCGCCACCGGCGAGCGTGGTCGACCAGGCGGCTCCCGAACTCGCCGTTGGTGAGGATCAGGCCCCGTTCGCCCAGAAGGGAAAGCTGGCCCGCCACGGCATCGTTGGCCAGGGTGCCGGAGCCGAGCAGGAGCTGCATGTGGCGAGCACCGGTGAGAGCTCGCAGCCGCTCCACGACCGTGGCGAGTTGGTCGCGGAACGCGGCGAATCGATGAGACACGGGGGGGCGCGCGAAGGCCTCGCGCACCTCCCTCCGCACGGCTACCGGCCCGGGAAGGAAGCTCACCGTCGGAGGCGGCTCGAGGCTTCGCTCGACGCCCACCTCGAACTGCTCGAGCGTCAGGTACATGGGCTGGAAAAGGGCCTCGCCTTCACCCACCAAGGGGCCGAAGGGCACGAAGCCGAGGTGGCGGTAGAGCTTGGCCTGGCGGGTGGTGCCCGAGATGACTGCGAGGTCGTACCCTCGGGCCTTGCCGTGGTGGCTCAGGAGGCGCACCAGGCCCCGGAACACCTGGCCGTGGCGGTATTCCGGCTCCACCGCCAGCAGTCTGATCTCGCAGATTCGGCGCCCTGCCGGCAGATGGGAATCGAGGTCCACGAGCTTGCCGTCGAGCGAGAACGGCCGGACCCCGCGCAGGGCCACCATGCCCACCAGCAGTTCGCCGTCGAGGCCGATGAAGTAGGTGTTCTCGGCGTGGAATCGGTCCACCAGCCGGCCGGACTCACTGGCGGCGTGCTGAGGAATCTCCTCGGCGAAGGTCTTGTGGTTGAGCCAGTGGATCGCTTCGAGCTCCCAGTCCTCGGTAGCGATCTTGAAGGTCAATCCCGGCGCGGTGGTCATGGCCTACATCGAGATCGAGCCCTTGCGGAACTCGCTGCGGCCCAGGTGAGCGTTCACCAGCACGGGCTTGCCGGTGGTGAGCACGGCCCGCGCCTCGGCCAGCACTCGGGATACGTCGGCGCCCCTCGAGACCACGAAGCCGCGCCCGCCGAAGCCCTCGGCGACCCGGTGGTAGTCGGTCCGGGCGAGCTCGGTGCCCACCGCGTCGCCCAGGATCTCGATCTGGTCCCGGGCGATCTGCATCCAGCTCGCGTCGTTGCCGACGACCGCCAGGACCGGCAGGCCATGGCGCGCGAAGGTGTCGAATTCGGCCACGCTGTAGCCCGCCGAGCCGTCCCCGTAGAGCAGCCAGACCTCGCGATCCGGGCGCACCAGCTTGGCCCCGAGGGCAAAGCCGGCGCCCACACCGAGGGTGCCGAAGGCCCCAGGGTCGAGCCAGGTCAGGGGGCCGCGGGGCCGCACGGTGTAGGCCGCGGTGGCCACGAAGTCGCCGCCGTCGGCCACCAGAAGTCCCTCGTCCGGCAAGGCCTCCTCGATTGCCCGGCACAGGGCCACGGGGTGGACGAGGTCGCCGCCCGCGGCCGCTCCGGCCTCCGCCTGATCGTCGATCTGGCCCTCTCGCGCGTCGTCCTTGGCCCGGAGCTCGGCCAGCCAGGCGGGCCGGTCCGAGCGCACGCCCCGCGCGGCCAGGGCGCGCAAGAACCGCCCCGCGTCGGCGACCTCGAAGAGGCTCGGCCGCCGGTTCTGGGTCAATCCCACGCGGTCCCGGCCTACGGTCACCAGCTTCGCCCTCGGCGAGATCTTGCGACCGTAGTCGAGCCGGAAGTCGATCGGAAAGCCGGCCAGAATCACCAGATCCGCCTGCTTGAGCGCCGCTGTCCGGGCATGCCGCAGCTGCAATCGGTGCTCTTTCCCCAACAGCCCTCGCGCCATGCCGCCCAGAAACGTTGGTACGCCCAGCGCCTCGATCGCCGCCGCCACCTCCCGAGCCTCGCTCGCCTCGGCCAGCGCGCCGCTGCCCACCACCAGCACCGGCCGGTCGGCCTTCTTCAGCAACCGCGCCACTCGCCACGCGGCCAGGCCGTCCGGCGCCGGCACCTCCACTCCGAGGGGTGCTCCGGGCCGCGCCCGCTCCATCCCGGCGAACAGCCGCCAAGCGTGGAAGCGCAGGTAGGTTTCCATCACCCTCCTACCCAGCTCCTTCTTCCTATCCCCTTCCCTCCCCTTTCCCCCGTACCAACCCGCCACCAGCTCCGGCGGATACAGCACGTCGACCGGACATTCGACGAACACCGGGCCGGGCACACCTTCCCGCGCCACTCGGAACGCGTCCTCGAGCGCCGGCACCAGGTGCCGTGCCCGCTCGACCGCGTAGAACCTCTTGACCAAGGGCGCCACGATCGCACGCTGATCGATGTCCTGGAGGGCTCCCCGGCCCTTCAACAAGGTCGGCGTGGCTCCTCCCAGGAGCACCAGCGGCGACTCCGCCATCCGTGCGTTCTGAAGCGCAGTGATGGTGTTGGTGACTCCCGGCCCGGCGGTCACCGCGGCGACCCCGGGCACCCCGGTCAGCCGCGCCACCGCGTCCGCCGCGAAGACCGCCGTGGCCTCGTGGCGGGTGTCGATCACCCGGATACCGCGCCGTTTCGATTCGACCAGGATCGGTGAGATGTGCCCGCCGCAGAGGGTGAACAAGAACTCGACCCCATGGCGGCGCAGCACCTCGGCCACCAGCGCGCCGCCGTTCGGCCACTCGCTCACGAGGCCCGCCCCGCGAGCACGTGGCGCTCCGGCGTCGCACCAGCGAACCGGCCGGTGAACACCACCCGGGTCCCGACTGTCACCACGACATCGACCAGTCGTCTGCGCCCTTGGGTGTCGCCCACCGTCGCGCGGCTTCTCATCCGGTCCCCGATCACGACCGGCGCCAGGAACTGCACCTCCGCGCCGGCCAGCACCACGTTCGGGTGATTGATGGCGAGCATCGCCGCATGGTCCGCGAGCCCGAAGACGAAGCCACCGTGAATCAGCCCCGAGTCGTCCGCCACCATCTCAGCGACGGCCTCGAGCTCGACCACGGCCGAGCCCTCGCCGAGCTCGACGGGCGTACCGGTCAAGCGGGGGTCGAGGCGCTGGTGGGTGCGGGGGTGCACGGGCAGCCCTTCACTCTTCGCCCTGGTGGGCGTAGGGGAAGTCCGTCGGCGGGACGAAGTTCTCCTTGATCGAACGCATGTTGACCCAGCGCATGAGGTTCGCGGCGGAGCCGGCCTTGTCGTTGGTGCCGGAGGCGCGGGCGCCGCCGAAGGGCTGCTGGCCGACGACTGCGCCGGTGGGCTTGTCGTTGATGTAGAAGTTGCCGGCCGCGTGGCGCAGGCCGCGAGTGAGGTGCACGATCGCCTTGCGATCGCGGGCGAAAATGGCGCCGGTCAGGGCGTAGGGGCTGGTGGTGTCGACGAGCGCCACCGTTTCCGCGAGGCGCACGTCGTCGTAAGGGTGGATGGTCAGGACGGGAGCGAAGATCTCCTCCTCCATCAGCGTGTGACGCGGGTTCGAAGCTTCGATCACCGTCGGCTGGATGAAGTAACCCTGGCTCTTGTCCCCCTGGCCGCCGAAGGCGACCTTGGCGTCGGTGGAGCGGGCGCCCAGCTCGATGTAGCCCATCGTCTTGTCGAAGGAGCTCTCGTCGATCACCGCCGCCATGAAGTTGCGGAAGTCGAGGGGCGAGCCCATGGTCAGCCGGGAAAGTTGCTCGCCCATGGCGTCCTTCACGGCCGGCCACAGGGACTTGGGGACATAGGCGCGGGAGGCCGCCGAGCACTTCTGGCCCTGGTACTCGAAGGCCCCGCGGACGAGCGCCGTGGCCACCTCCTGGACGTCCGCCGAGGGGTGGGCGAAGACGAAGTCCTTGCCGCCGGTCTCGCCCACGATCCGCGGGTAGGAGCGGTAGCGCGCGATGTTCGCGCCGATCGCTCCCCACATGCCCTGGAACACCCCGGTGGAGCCCGTGAAGTGGATCCCCGCGAAATCCGGATGGGCGATCGCCGGGTCCCCGACCTTGCGGCCCGAGCCGGGGAGGAAGTTGATCACGCCGTCGGGCAGCCCTGCCTCCTGAAGCAGGCGCAGGATCTGCCAGCCCGAGAACACCGAGGTCGAAGCCGGCTTCCACAGCACCACGTTGCCCATGAGGGCCGGCGAGGTGGGCAGGTTGCCCGCGATCGAGGTGAAATTGAAGGGCGTAACCGCGAAGACATAACCCTCGAGGGGCCGGTATTCGACCTGGTTCCAGATCCCTGGAGCCGAGATCGGCTGCTCGGCGTAGATCTTCCGCATGAACTCGGCATTGAAGCGCCAGAAGTCGATGAGCTCGCAGGCCGAGTCGATCTCCGCCTGGTAGACCGTCTTCGACTGGTTGAGCATGGTGGCGCCGTTGACCCGGTCGCGCCACGGGCCGGCGAGCAGCTCGGCGGCCTTCAAAAACACCGCCGCGCGAGCCTCCCAGGGCATATCCGACCAATCGTGCCAGGCCTCTTTGGCCGCCGCCACGGCCTGCTCCACATGGGCCGCGCTGGCCTGGTGGAAGGTCGCGAGGACATGGCCGTGGTCGTGGGGACACACCGCTCGGGCCACGTCTCCGGTCCGAACCTCCTTGCCGCCGATGATCAGCGGGATCTCAATCGTCTCGGCGAGCATGCCGTCGAGAGTCGCCTTCAGGCTGGCCTTCTCGGCCGACCCCGGAGCGTAGGAGCGGACCGGTTCGTTTCTCGGCGGGGGAACGGAGACGACGGCGTTGAGCATGGAGATCTCCTGTCGAAAAGGCGGCTAGGCCTGAGGGTTTTCGGGATCGAGGTCGCGCCTACGAGCTGGGCGACGTCGTCATGCTACTCGCGGGCCGCCGCGACCGCCAGGGTCAGGAAGCCGGCGATCAAGGCGACGCCGCCGAGGGGTGTCACGGCGCCGAGGATCCGAGGCCCGCCCAGGGCGAGGGCGCCCACGGCGCCGCCGAACACGATTCCGCCGGTCGCCAGCAGACGGGCCGCCCAGGTCGCGCCGCGGCCGGACCGCCGCTCGGCCACGAGGCCGGCGAGCACGGTGCCGAAGCCGGCATAGGCCAGGTACCGTGCCGCGGTCTCCCACAACTGGAGCGCTCGCGGTTCGATTCGATCGGCCAAGGCGTGCGCCCCGAAGGCACCGGCCGCGACCGCGAGAGCCAGGAGCAGCGCACCGAGAGCCATCGCGGGAGATCTCAACATCGCCTCACACTAGCTCGCCCAGCCGGGTCAGGGAAGCCACCTCGGCGCGCGGCACCACCACCTGCCGGTGCTTGGGGAACACCCCGAACCGCGCGGCACGGCCCAGCCACTCGGCGCGCGAGGGGGTCACCGCGTCGGGTTTGTGGACATCGGCGTCGAGCAAGACCACTCGGGCATCGTCCTCGTCGTGGCAACGGCCCACCCAGACCTCGCCGGCGCGGGTTTCGACCACCACGGTGATGCCGTGGAGCGGGCTCGTGTCGTGGTGGAACGTGCCCATCAGCAGAGCTCGTCGAAGGCCTTGACGAGGTCGGCGGCCACGGATTCGGCATTGCGGCCCTCGATCCGGTGGCGGGGCAGGAAGAAGGCCAGCTCGCCGTCCTTGAAGATGGCGATGGAGGGCGAGGACGGTGGAATCTCGGCCAGATAGGAGCGAGCGCGGGCCGTGGCCTCGAGGTCCTGACCCGCGAACACCGACGCCACGACATCGGGCTTGCGGCCGTTCGACAGCGCCATCCGGACGCCCGGACGGGCCATGCCCGCCGCGCAGCCGCATACAGAATTGAACACCAGCATCGACGTGCCGGTCTTCGGCTCCATGAAGGCATCGACGTCATCGGGAGTCATCAGCTCGCGGACCCCGGATTGCGAGAGCTCCTCGCGCATGGGTCGAACCAGAAGGGGGCTGTAGGGCATGTCTTTCACCTCCGCCGAAACTTGACCGAAATCTTGGGCAGCGCCCGGGTGAGGGCGCGAAGGGTTCGAATTCCCGGCCACTCGGGGCCGTGGGATTCAGTCTACACGAGGGTGCCGCTGGTAAGCTCCCGGCCGTCCGAGAGGAGGTCTCCGTCGTGAAACCCAGTGCCCGTTCGACCTTCCGAGCCCTGGTGCTCGCCGTCGCCGTCCTTGCCGAGCCGGCCTGCGCCCGGACCGAGCCCGCGGCGGCTCCCGCTCCGTTGCCCACCGATCGCCCCCTGACGGCCGGGTTCCTGATCGTCGACGGGGTCTACAACTCGGAGCTGATGGCGCCCTACGACATCCTCCACCACACCGTCTTCCACACGCGGCCAGGAATCGAAGTGTTCACTGTTTCGCCCGATGGCAAACCGGTCAAGACCTTCGAAGGGCTCGTGATCACACCCCACCACAGCTTCGCGACGGCGCCGCCGATCGACATCTTGGTGGTGCCGAGCGCCGAGGGCAGCATGGGCGCAGACCTCGAGAATCGGGCGCTCCTCGACTGGGTGCGCCGCACCGCCAGCGGCAGCCGCTTCGTGGTTTCGCTCTGTGACGGCGCCTTCGTGCTCGCCGCGGCGGGCCTCTTGGACGGCCGCGCGGCCACCACCTTCCCGAGCGACCTCGACTCCTTCGCCCAACGCTTTCCGGCCGTCGACCTCAAAATCAACGTGAGCTTCGTCCACGACCGCGAGCTGCTGACCTCCCAGGGTGGGGCCAGGAGCTACGACGTGGCCCTCTATCTGGTGGACCTGCTGTACGGCGAAGAGGTGGCGCGGCGGGTCGGCCGCGGCCTGGTGCTGCCCTGGCCCCAGAGTGTCGAGCAGATGCCGCGGATCGTGGTCGATCCGGGCTTCCGAGACCACTATCGCGAAGCCAGCACGATCCGCCCGTGAGCGGCGCTTTCCGGCTCCTGGGCGAGACCGGAGAATCGCGCCACGATGGGAAAGTGGTCGGAGGGACCGAGGCGCAGCACCTGACTCTCGACCGGACGCAGACTAGGGTCGGCGAGAATGTAGTCCAGGCGATGGCGCATCACCCGGTGGGTCGCCACGTCGCGCTCCCCACACACCCGCACGTCGCCGCTAGCGACCAACGGCCCGAGCTCGGCGGCGCCGGGATGGGCGTTCAGGTCTCCGACCAGAATGAACGGGCCTCTCGACTGGCGGAGCCGCTCGGCGACGAATCCGGCCTGGCGCCGGCGAATGCCGCGGGTGAGCGGCCCCCAAGCCGCGAAATGGGTGACGAAGAAATCGATCTCGTGGTGCGTCAAGTCGATGCGGCAGCGGAACAGACTGCGCCGCTCGGCCTCGCCGGGCAAGGGGGTGATTTCTTCCTCGAGCACTCGTCCCCGGGTCAGCACTGCGTTGCCGTACTCCCCCGAGCGGTGGGTCAAGCTGCGGCCGAAATGGGCGGTCAGGCCCGTGGCGATGGCGAGCTCTTCGACCTGGTCGCGAAACCGGGCGGCCCAGGTGTTGCGGTGGACCTCCTGGAGCCCCACAACGTCGGGAGCGGTGTGCCGGATGGCGCGGGCGATCCCGCCCAGGTAGGAGCGGCTGAAGAGGGCACCGTGACCCTGGATGTTGTAGGACAGGACGTTGAAACTCGGACGGGGGGCCGCGGGGGCCCCGGAAGCACTCGCTTCCGCGTTCACGGTTTCCCTTCTCCGGCAGGCGGCGCCGGTTGGCTCGCTTCTTCGATCGTCAGGTCGGATGCGGGGCGTTCGTGCTGGATTCCCGCGGCCACCTGTTCGGCCCTCTCGAGAACCCGCAGCACATTCAAACCGGCGACCTTCGCCAAATCTTCCGGGCTGTAGCCGCGCGCGAGGAGCTCGGCCAGAAGATTCGGGTAGCCGGCTACGTCCTCGAGCCCCACCGGTCCTCTCGGCATGCCGTCGAAATCGCCGCCGAGTCCGACGTGGTCGATGCCCGCGATTTTTCGGACGTGGTCGATGTGGTCGGCGACCTGGGCGAGGGTGGCGCGCGGCGCCGGCTGGGCCGATTTCCAGGCCTCGAGGCCGGCTTTGGCCGCCGCCGGGTCCCCGGGATGGAGAGCGCCGAGCCGCTTCTCCTCGGCGTCGCGCCGAGCGTTGTACTGGCGCACCTCTTCGGAGAGGAAGCTCTCGACGAATGTGATCATCACCACCCCGCCGTTGCCGGGCAAGCGGGCCAGCACGTCGTCGGGCACGTTGCGGGCGTGGCCGCAGAGCGCCCGCGCCGAGCTGTGGGAAAACAGGACCGGTGCCGCCGAGGCGTCGAGGGCGTCGTGCATGGTCTCGGCCGAGACGTGGGAGAGATCCACCAGCATGCCCAGCCGGTTCATCTCGTGGACCACCTCGCGTCCGAAGACGGACAGCCCGCCGTGCTCCGGCGCGTCGGTGGCGGCGTCGGCCCAGTCGGTGTTGGTGTTGTGGGTGAGGGTCAGGTAGCGGGCGCCCGCCCGGTAGAGCTGCCGCAGGGCGGCGAGCGAGTTTTCGATCGAGTGCCCGCCTTCCATGCCGATCAGCGAGGCGATCTTGCCCGTGGCGTGGATGCGCCGGACGTCGGCCGCCGTCGAGGCGAGCTCGAAGCTCTCGGGGTAGAGCTCGACCAGCCGGTGCACCACGTCGATCTGCTCGAGAGTCGCCTTGATCGCGCCGGGTCCGGCCATCGAGACCGGAATGTAGACCGACCAGAACTGCGCCCCAACGCCGCCGGCGCGGAGCCGCTCGAGGTCGGTGTGGAGGGGTGGATCGAGGGCTCGGGTCGATTGGCGCAGGTCGATGCGGGCGAGATGATTTCCGGCGTTCTCCCGGTAGGCCCAGGGCAGATCGTTGTGCCCGTCGACCAAGGGCACCCGGCGCAGGATGGACCGTGCTTCTTCGAGCCTTTGGGCCGCCGGCTCCGCCGCCGGCACCCGACCGCCTAGAACCAACGCCAGAGCTCCTAAGGTCCCGCCGACGAGCGCTCTTCCGTGCCCTCGATGCGCCAAATCTCCACCTCGTCTCTACCTGGTTTCCTTTGGGTGGGCCGATCCTACTCCACTCCCGAGCCGCCGGTGGGGCCGTCCGGTGACACACCGGCCACGAGCAGATCGGGGTCTCCCCGCTCGTCGAGACTCGACACGTACAGGGTCACCACGTCCCCCATCGGCGCGCGCGCCGTGACCGTCCAGCCGCGGCCCGGAGCGAGCTCGCCGAACAGACCCGGCAGGGTTCGCTCGAGGTGCTGGCGCAGCCCGAGGAAGACCATCTTTCGGCCGAGCTCGGCGCCGCGGTCGTCGAGCAGCACCAGCTCCACCGAGGTGGCTCCGGCGCTTTCGTTCACGAGGCCCACGGAACTGTCCCGGCCGAGCCCCCAACCGGCCCCGAAAGCGCGGCGGGCATTCCCCGAGCGGCCGACGGGCGTCCCGATCGGCGTCCCCAGCCGCGCCCCCGCCGAGGTCCGGACGAGCCCCAGAGCCGACACCACCGGCGCCGGCCCCTCGCTCTGATTCGAGATCACCAGCGCTCCCGCGGCATCGGCTCCGCCGGCCGGAAACAGCGCGCCGAGCACGTCGGGCCAGACCCGCGTGGACCGCGGCGGCACCGTTACCGTGACCGAGTCGGGCGTCGCGTTCTCTCGACCTCGCCGCCACCATTCGAGGCGCAGGGCGACCTCCGAGTCGGCCGGGTTGTGGAGGGCCAGCTCGGTCGCGAGCAGCGCTCCCCGCTGGCCCCGACCCCGCACCACCCGGGGCACCAACACGGAGCCGAGCTCCGGCCCCGGCAGCGCCGCGGGCAGGTGGAAGGCGTCGGTAGATCCCGCCTCGAGGAGCGTCGCCGAGGCCAGGAAACGCCCCGGCGCAAGGAAGCGCAGGGTGAAAGGACCTCCGCCCCGGGCCGTGGCGGGAAGAAGGGCATCCAGCCGCAGGGTTCGCACTCCGTTCGGAGTCAGGGCGAGAACCGCCCGCCCGAGGCCGGCGCCACCGGCGTCCCAGGCCTCGATCTCGACCGTCTGGGCGGCGTTCTCCGCGTTCTGGACCGACACGGTAGCGGCGAAGCCATCGCCTTGGTGGACGCCCGCCAACCACCGCTCCCCGACAGCCAGCGCCGGCTCCTCCGCGCCCACCCACTGGCCGGGGCCGTCGACCGGCGCGATGCGAGCCAGGGCCGTCACGCTCGGCGTTGCCGAACCCGTGGGCCCGACCTCGAAGGCGAACGCTCCCTGGCCCGCCGCCCGCCCGAAGAGCGAGACCAACGCGTCCGGGATCTCGCGGACTTCGCCGGCCGCCAGGGTCACGGAGACCGTGCTCGGCGCCGCCCCTGCTCCGCGCGGCCGAAACTCGACCTCGACCGTCAGCGTCGAGCCGTTCGGATTGACCAGCCAAAGGTCCGTGCGGTACTCGACGTCGCCGCCCCGATGCCCGCGGATCACCGACGGCAGCAGCCAGGTCCGCGGGGCCGGCGGCGGGGCCTCGGTCGAAGGAAACTCGGTCTCGGTGAGCAGACGATCGAGCACCGCTTGAAACGCCCGGGCCGCGGCCCCTTCCGTGGCGTCGACGTTGGTCAAGAGGGCGACGCCCCGTCCACGCCGCCGGTCCAGCACGATCTCCGCCGTCACCCCGGAGCCGCTGCCGCCATGGCCGAGGACGAGCCGCCCCCCCGCGTTCAAGTACCGCCAACCGAGGGCCTGGAGGCCGGACAACGGGAACTGGATCCGCTCCATCTCCGCGATGGACTCGGCCGCCAGCACCTGGCGGTCTCCAACCCGGCCGCGGGCGAGGTGAAAGGCCAGAAACCGGCCCAGATCCCGGGCGCTCGCACGCAACATCACCGCGGGACCATAGGGGGCGCCATAGGGCTCGTAGGCCGCGAAGCCCGCGGAGGTGGCCCGATAGGGCACTGCGGCCGGCCGGGGCAAGGCGGCCAGGCTCCAGGCCGAATCCGTCAGGCCCAGGGGAGCAAAGAGACGACGTTCGACGAAGGCCGCGAACGACTCACTCCCGCCCACCTCGAGGACCTCACCGGCGAGCGCATAGCCCACATTTGAGTACGAGAACGCGGACGCGGGCGGCCGGCTCGACCAGCTGCGCAACTCGCCGGGAGCGAGATAGAGGGCGAGGAAATCCTGCAGGGAAACGGTCGGGTCCCCCGGTGCGATGGCCGCCGCCAGCCGCGCCGGGTCGTCGACGATCGAGGAAGCGTGGGCCAGCAGCTGGCGGGCGGTGATCGGCGCGTCCGGATGGAATGGATGCACCACAGAAAAGGGGAGGCCGCCGCGAATATCCCCATCGAGGGTGAGCACGCCGTCTTCGACCGCGGCCATCAGGGCCGTCGCGGTGACCGGCTTCGAGACCGAGGCCACCAGAAAGGGGGTGTCCGGAGCCACCGGTCGAACCTCGAGCTCCGCCCATCCGAGGCCGATCTCCCAGTGGAAGCCGCGGTCGTCCACGACGGCAGCCGCCAGCCCTGGCAAGCGCCCGGCGATCCGCTGCTGCTCGAGGAAGGTCGCCAGCTCCTGTTCCTGGCCGACGAGCGCCGTGGCCAGAAAAAAGAATCCGATGCCGAAGGAAGCAACAAAAATCCCCCAATGGGGTCTCATGCTCAAGGCTCGGCCTCCTGATGTCGTCCTTCTAGACAAGTTTCCAGGCTTTCGAATTCCTTCATTCGACGACATCGATGGACGACAAATAACGTTGCTGTCAGGAATTTCTCACACCAGTACGTCTACCATTTTAGAGGGCTCCCAGTTCGCCCGCGGTTGGGCGAACCCGGCGAGCCCCGCACGAACGGAGGTACCCATGAGCCTCAGGAACCGTGTCGCGAAGGGTGCGCGAAGGACCGCCGTGGCCATCGGCCTGGTCATTCTCGTCACCGCAGCGAACCCGTCCGCGGTGGCCGAGCCCTTCGGGTCCAATCGAGCCGCCCCCGAGTGGCGGCTCCCCTGGACCCTGTTCTGGAACTGGATCGCCGGCTTGCCATTCGGCGCCCCGGAGACCCCGGCCCTCGACTTCGCCAGCCAGGCCGACGAAACGCCCCCGCCCCCACCACCACCACCGCCGCCCGACCTCCAGCAGGGAGTGGGGACTTCGGGAGGCGCCGGGTCTCAGTCAGATCCGGACGGACAGAACTGACCGTATGTCCGGGCGAGGGCGAAGTGGCCCCTCGCCCATTTTCCTCTTCACGGTTCTGCTACACTAGAATCCGTTCGTGTGCTAGAACCACTGAAGCCGCCGTACGATCATGCCGAACCGGACCCAAGGAAGCCCCCCTACTCCTCTTCGCTCCCAACACGGGGCCTACTTTCACGTCCCCATTCCTGACCTCATGACGAGCGTCGAAGGACTTCTCCGAGCCAGGGAAGAGGAGCGGCGAGATGCGCCGGACCTGCTTCGTGAGCTTGAGGAGCTTGCGGAGGACCAGGTCAGCCTGGAGATCGCAGCGGATCCCCGCTTTGGTACTTGGGGCTTGGCTGAGCTGCTGATCGAGCGCTCGCGCAAGGGCATCTTCGATGCAGCCCCATCGGAAGCCGTTCGTTACGCTCGACTTTCCACTTTGGTCGCCGAGCGCGTGGACGTGGTGGTCTACGGACAATCCCTGGTTGCAGACTTCTCTACCCAGGCCTGGGCCGCTCTAGCGAACGCCCTCCGAGTTGGCGGTCACCTCGAGGAGTCAGAAGCCGCCTTCGCGGAAGCGGAGCGACATCTGCTGGGCGGAACGGGCGATCCTCTGGAATCGGCGAACCTGCTGAGCTTGGTGGCTTCGTTGCGGATGGACCTTGGCGAATACGAGGCAGCGGTCGAGATTCTCGACGAGGTCGTCGCGATCTATCGGGATGTAGACGATCCCTTCCTGCTTGGCCGGACACTGCTCAAGAAAGCCATTGCCGTGGGAATTCAGGACCCGGATCGCGGCCTCGCGCTCCTCCCCGAGGTCATGCAGTACCTCGACTTCTCCGACGATCCGCGGACCTTTCTTTGCGCCCGCAACACCCAGATCCACCTTCTGCACGATACCGGTCGTACGATCGAAGCCGAGCAGCTCCTCGAATCCAGCCGTTCTCTCTACGGTCAAGTGGGAGGGGACTGGCTGGTCCTGCGACTGGCTTGGATCGAGGCGAAGATCTGCTGCAGCCGCGGTCGCCTCGAGGAGGCTGACGCCGGTTTGAACGTGATTCTGGCCGAGGTAGTAGAGCGCAAGCTTCACTTGGACGCCGCGCTGGCCGCTCTCGACCTGGCGGCCTGTCGCATTCTCCAGGGCCGTACAGCCGAGGCCTACGAGCTCGCCCGATCCATGGCTGGCCTGTTCGAAGCGTGGGGCGTCCACCGCCGAGCCCTCGAAGCCTGGTCCGTCGTCCAGCACGCCCTGGCCACCGAGACCGCCACCGTCACCCTCCTGCGGGACGTAGCGGGCTACTTCACCCGCGCCTGGCGCAACCCCGAGATCACCTTCGTCGTCTCGATCTGACCCGCACCCCTGTGGTACCCTCTTTCGGCGCCGCGCGCGCCCTCTCGTAGTCCCCATCGTCTAGGGGTCAGGACTCCGCCCTTTCAAGGCGGTAACACGGGTTCGAATCCCGTTGGGGATACCACTCATTCCAAAGGCAGTACTCTGATCAGAGGTCACGGCGCGGCGGGATCGCTCGCCGTCGGGCCCTGGCCGATCCACAGCCGATTGCCGTCGGGATCTTCGATCCGAAACTCGGTCATGCCGTAGAACGTGACCTCCAGCTCGGGAACGATGACGCCGTTCTCACGCACGAGCCGGTGGTACTCCTTGATGTCGTCGGGATACAGGTAGAGCACACCGGCCCGCGGCAGGCCCGGGTGTTGGCGGATCGACTCGTCCACCATCAACTGGCAGTCGTCGAAACGCAACTTCGCCCAACGCCAGTCGTCGTTCCGTTGCTCCACGCGGAACCCGAGGCGCTGGTAGAACTCGACACTCGCGGGCATGCTCCGGACCGGCAGCATCGGAACCAGGGCGTTCATCTTCATGGGACTCCTCGGAGGATGTGGGTGAAGCCTGCAAGCTCGATTCTCCCCGATTTCGGCATGGGCTTGGGGCGAAGCCATCGGATCTACGACCCGAGGAAGGCGCGGACCTCCGCGGCGACGGCCCGCGCGCGTTCGACGGGAACCATGTGCGTCTCCTCCTCAAACAAGATCAGCTTCGCATCGGGCACGGCGGCCGCGGTGCCTTCGAACATCCCCGCGCCGAAGAACGGGTCGCGCGAACCGCCGAGCACGAGGGTGGGGGCGGTGACGCGGCCGAGCCGCGCCGAATCGGCGAGGCGTGGATCGAGGATCGCTTCGAGGCCGCGGACGATGACCGGGCCGTCGTTCATCAGCTCCCCCAGCCGGGACCGCCGTACCCGAAGTCGAAGGCGAACGAGCCCGTTCCACCACCAGCGTCGAAACTGGCCGAGGAAGCCGGCGACCAGGCCCTCGAAGTCGGCTCGCGAAGCGCAGTCGATCTGGTCCGCGAGTCGGCGCTTCCCCTCGGCCGAGAAGTCGTAGGCGGTCGCCAGCAGCACCAGCCGCGAGACGAGCTTTGGCTGCCGAGCCGCCAGCTCGAGGCCCAGCACGCCCCCGTAGGAGATGCCCACGACCTGGCTGGGCGCACCCAGTTGCCGCAACACCGGGGCCACGTCCTCAAGGATCGCGTCTAATCCCGGCCCCTCGGGCGCGTACCCCAGAAGCACGAAGCTCCTCCCCGCCGGGAGCAAGCGCGCGACGCGCCGAGCATCCCGCGCGAATCGTTCGCGCGTCGGCCGCTGCACGAACGCCTGCCCGCCCGAAAGCACGAGGATCGGATCGCGGTCCGCGCCGACCCGCGCGTAGGGGATGCGGTTGAAGAAGGTGCCTGCTTCGATCTTCATGGGTCATTGGAATGGCGCGAACTTGAGCGCCTCGGCCGACTGAGGCGTCGGAATCATGACGGGTTTCGCTGGGCCCGGCGACGGCCGGGAGCCGTGAGTCATTCGAAGTGAAGGTGAATCTGAAAAATCCGCGCCTCGGGTCCGTCCATGTCGTCAAACCCCGTTCGCACTTGTGCGACGAACCAAGGAGACTCGGACATGGCTACTCCTACCAACCCTCAGAACAGACCTTGTGGCGATGGCCAAGAAGTCGGCCTCGGCCGCTTCTTCACGGTCAAACATCGAAGCCCCCTGCATCTCCGCGGCGTTGCGTGTAAGGCTCGCGTGCGTTTCGACGTCCGGCTCGACTTCGAACCGGCCTTCCAGAAGGACTTGCCTTCGGCGAGCGGCAGCAACGAGGCACTTCTCGACCTTTCGGCGCTTCCCATCGGCCAGCACGTCATCGACTGGCAATACGACTCTCCGGTCCCGATCGCGAACTGGCTCACGACGACGGAACTGATCGCGGACGAAGCGGTTCTCTTCCGCTTCCACAAGCGGGCGGACAGCCAGTTCCCCCGGGACTACGGAGTCCTCGTCGTGGAGGTGGTGTCATGAGCAAGCTCGTGTTGGCCTTCGCCCTCGCGGTTCCTCTCCTTTCGGTTCCTGCGAGTGCACAAGAACCCTGCCCCAAGGGTACTGTGGATGACCCATCGAAGTATGTGGAAGCGGTCGTGAACCGGCGAGCGAAGGAAGCACAAGAGGAGGCTCGGAAGGGAATCCGGAAGACGACGCCGACCGGAGCGCAAACCGGCGCGTCGGCGGCGAGCTCCGAGGGCACCTCGGTCGTGGACGGCGCCTCGTTTCCAACCCTGCTTGGAGCCGCCTTCGAAAACGGCCTCCTGGAAAGAGAGAACGGTGCCTTCAGCGTCGATCTCAACCTATTCGCGTTCAAGGCTCTGAGGAATCGCGAGCTTCTCTCCGACGCCTTTCAATACAGCGCTCGGGCGAATCAGCGACTGCGCCGGCTGGGTGGGACGCTCTCACTCGGTGGCACCGGCGAGAAGTTCGACCGTGATGGAGACGGCACGGACGACGATCCTCTGACCGCAAAGCAGCTCGACGACATCATCAACTATGAGCTTCGTTGGCGCTTCTACGGCACCCGCGATCGCCAAGACGATGTCAACTACGCGAGGTATTTCGGCAGCAACGCCGTAAAGACCGCCAGCGACCTCTACAGGAACGCCCTGACCAAACTCAACGTTCAGGTGATCCTCGCCCTCAAGGGCAGCGGGACCTGTGTTCCGACCCGGGTAGTCGATGCTGCCATAGAGAGTACCGGCCTGCTGGATGCCTCGACGGCAACGATGGTGGAGTTTCTCGCCGCTGACCAAGACGTCCTATCGCTTCTCGGAGAGATCGACAACTCCCTGGTCTTGACCTTCGTGGCTGGCGGAGTCGAACGCAAGGACGACTTCGGGCCCGACCGCCAGTACGCGGGTCTGCGCGTAGCCTGGAATCGGCTGGAAGCGAACGCCGACTACACGGAAGTGGACCAACTCTCGACCGGCGAAGAACCGAGCTGCTTCAAGCTCGGTGTGAAGACATCCGGATTTCTCTGGGCGGACGTTCCCGCCTTCGCGGCAGGCGATCCCGAGGAACCGGGAGTCAAGTGGTCCCTCGAAGGCAGCTGGGAAACCTTCGACGATGTTCCGGACGCCAAACACGACACCAACTTGAAGCTGGCCGTACGCCTGGACTTCCCTCTGGCGAAAGGAGTCTCGCTACCCGCCTCGATCCAGTGGGCGAACCACGAAGACCTCTTGACGGAAGCGGACGGGATTCGCGGTCACTTCGGCGTGGCTCTCAAGCTCGGCGAATTGCTGAACACCACGAAGAAGAAGTGACGTCGCCAATCCAGAAACGGAATCCCTCACAGACAAGGCCTCAAGCCCCGGTAAGTGAGCCGAAGCTTCTCCGGGCCATTCCCGCGCCTGGAGCGGTTCTCCTGATGCGGCTCAGATCGGAGCGATTGGGAAAGACGGCCAAGAATCAGGGCAGGTGTACGGGGAGTTGAGAATCGGGTGAGAGAAGAAGGTGCGGGACATTTGGGGTGGGAGTTTACCCCCAGCCCTCTACCCTGCGCCGGTGTCGATCATCGCCAGCAGCTCCTCGACCAAGGGTGAGGCATGGCGCCGAGGGTCGGTGACGACGAAGAAGTCGCGTCTCGGGGCGGAGACCTCGCGCCAGGCTACGGCCCGGATCACTCCCGCGGCTTGCTCGGTGACGATCGAGAGGTCCGAAACGACCGAGGCGCCGACGCCCGCTTTGATGGCTTCCTTGATGGCGGTGGCACTGCCGAGCTCGGCGATCACCTGAAAGTCGGCGAGACGGAAGCCGTGGTGATCGAGCAGGCTCTCGAAGGCGCTCCGCGTCCCCGAACCTGGGGGTCGCAGGACGAGCGGCAAGCTCCTTAGGTCCGCCAGCGAGACCGCTTCGAGCGCGTCCCACGGCGTGCCCCTGGGGACTGCCAAGATGAGATGGTCGGTTCCGAAGGGTGCCGACTCGAGAGGCCCCGAGGGCGGCCGCGCTCCGACGAAGGCGAGGTCGAGGCGGCCCGCCGCGAGCTCGTCCAGGATCTCCCGGCTGTCCTTGATGCGCAGGCTCACAGCGACCCCGGGGTGCTTGCCTCGAAAGCGGCCGAGCAGAGCCGGCAGAAGGTACTCCCCCGGGACCGAGCTCGCCCCGAGGACGAGCCTTCCCTCGAGCTTGTTCAAGAACCGCCCCAGGCTGGCCACGATCGAACGCTCCAGCTCGCCGACGCGACGGGCCTGATCGTAGAGGTGCTCGCCCGCGCGCGTGGGCTGGATCTGCCGGCTCAGGCGATCGAAGAGCGGCACCCCGACCTGGTCCTCGAGGTTCTTGAGGTGCTCGGAGACCGTCGGCTGGGAGAGTTCGAGCCGCCGCGCGGCCCCGGACACGCTCCCTTCCTCGAACACCGCGCAGAAGATCTGCAGCAGGCGCAGGTCCACCTTCAGGCTTCCGCTCGCAGGATTCGGCTCACGCCCACGATGGCCGCCAGCTTGGCCTCGGCGGCGTGGGCCGAGGCCACGGCGTTGTCGGCGAAGGTGGCGAAGCCGCAGTCGGGATTGAGCAGCACACGGTCGCGGCCGAAGACCCGGACGGCCTCGCGGGCGCGGGCGAGGATCGCCTCGACCGGCTCCACCTCCGAGTTCTTCTGGTTGACCACCCCGACGCCGATGCGCCGGTCGTCGGGCAGGCCCTTCAGGATCTCGATCTCCCCCGCCCGCGGCGTGCACAGCTCGAGAAAATAGGTTCCCACGTCGAGGCTCCGCAGCAGCGGTAGCAGCGGCCGGTAGTCGCCGGAAAGGGCCACGCTTTCGTCCGGCGTCCAGTTGCCGCGACAGATGTGGATCGCCGTGCGCTCCCGCGGCACTCCCGCCACCACCCTGTTGATGAGATCCACCGCCAGGTCGAGCTCCTCGGCCGCGTTCCTGCGCTCGGACAGGGCGCCGCACATGAACGAGGGCCCGGCCTTGGTGGCGGTGTAGACCACTTCCGTGAGCACCGGCTCATCGAACTGAACGAGCGCCGCACCGGCGGCGAGCAGGAAATGGAGCTCCTCGCGCAGGACGCGCACGAGATCCTCGGCCAGACTCTCGCGGCTGTCGTAGAAACGGTCCGAGAGGCACTCCATCCACAGGATGCGGCTCAGCAGGTAAGGGCCGGGCAGGGCGACCTTGACGGGCCTTGCCGTGAGCGTGCGGACGAACTCGAGCTCGTGGGTCGCCAGACCCCGGCCGCGACCGAGCGGGCCGAGCACCGCCGGGTGCCGGATCTGGTCCGCGGGCACATCGAGCGCGGCGAATTCAGCCCGGAGCTTCTCCGGCTCGTCGACCAGGGGCAGCAGGTCGGAAAGGGGGATCAGCTGGCAGTTGTCGAGCCGGCTCCCCACGAAGCTGGCGTAGCTGTCGCGGCGCTGCTCGCCGTCCGACACCACGTCCACGCCGGCCCGCAGCTGGGCCTCGACGGCCAGCCGCACGGCGTCGTCCGCGGCGGCCTGAAACTCTTCCTCCGGCAGGCGCCCTTCGAGGAACTCGTGGAGGGCGCGCAGCAGCCAGCGGGGCCGGGGCCAGCTGCCGATGCCGAGCACCGACAGCGGTTCGATGGCCGGAGCCGGGGCGGGCACCGGCAGCGATTCGGGGACGACCGGGGCCACGATCGCGCGGAGGGCGACGGCCCGAGCCGGCGTTGCCTCGACCCGCTCGTCGAGGGTGCCCTTACAGACCAGGAAGCTGCGCTGGCGCCCGTCCCGGGTCCACGACACGAGCTGGTTGGAGGTCAGGCGGCACCACGCCGGGAGGTCTTCATCGACCGAGGTTTCGGTCGACCGGATCTCGAGCAAGCCGCCGCGGGCGAGCGGATCGATCGACTGGCGGATCAGGAGCAGTAGCCCATTGCCGCAGTCGAGGTCGCCGCCGTCGAAGCTGACGTCGGGGGTGAACGAATGCCGATCGACCGGTCGCGGAGACTCCATGGCGGGGGCTCAGTAGCTGACGCTCGGGCAAGCCTCGCCCATGAACTCCACCAGCTTGGCACCACCCACGACCACGGCACCAGCGATCAGGTTGTTCTCGTCGAGGGCGCGCTTCTTGAAGCACGGGGCGCAAACGTAGATCTTGCCGCCGCCCTTGGCGAAGTTGCCCATGAGGTCCGCGAGGGCCGCGAAGCCCTCCTCGTGAATGCCGTCGGCGTACCCCTGCTGGGACAGGCGGACGCCTTCGATGCTCAGGAAGACGACGGTTTCCTTATCCGAACCGAGCGCCGCGTTGGCGACGACGAAGGCGACGGTGGCGCGGTCGGTGTTGTCCTTGGCGCAGGTGAGACTGACGACGAAGCGTCCGGGCATGGAGCTCTCCTCAAGGTTTCTTGCGAATCCAGTACATCGGGGGTTCGGCACGGGCGAGGGTGTGTCCGGTCATGCGGCACCAGGCCGGCAAGTCCTCCGGCGCACCCAGGTCGCGGGCGCTCAGCTGGAGGACCTCGCCCGATGCCAGCTCGGCGACCCGCAGGCGCAGCTCGAGCACGAGGTCGCCACAGCCGAGGTCGCCGGCGTCCCAGTGGGCCGCCGGCAGCAGGTCGGGATCCTTTTCCACTTCGGAGGTCACTTCGCCTCGCTGTAGGTCAGCTTGCGGGTCCACACCGTCTTCTCTTCGGCGATCTGGCCATCCACTTCGACGTAGGCCTTGGCCAAGGCGTTGACCGGGCCGCCGGCCTGGCGCGGAACGAGCGTGAGGTCTCGGCCCCGGGACCACACCACGCGGCGCTCGTCGAGATTGCCGAAATAGTAGTCGACCTTGGACTTGTCGGGGCCGAAGTAGCCCGCGGCGGTGGTCAGCCGGACCTTCTCGGCGTTGTCCGGGGTGGTCGGGAAGTCGCCCACGAAGATGTCCGCCACGGCCACGTCGTGCACGATCCAGCCCGCACCGGGCACCCAGAACTCGGCCCAGCAGTGGTAACTCTGGTCGCGATCGGCACCCTCGAGCTCGGCCTTGAACAGCGAGCCGTAGACCATGCGGGTGGGGATGCCGGCGGAACGGGAAAGGGCCGTCCACAGGGAGTTGAAGTCCGAGCAGTTGCCGGTGCGGGAGGTCAGGCAATAGACCGAGCTCCCGAGGGGCGAGGCCTTGCGATTCACCGGATCCTTCACCCAGTAGTCGATGTTGGCGAGGGTCCAATCGTAGAGCTTCCGGGCCGCGAGCACCGGGTTGGTCTCGCCGCCGATCGTCTCGGTGGCGATCCTGCGGATGTCGTCGTTGACGATGATGTTGGCGTTCGAGCCGAGATAGCGGGCCTGGGCCTCGCGATCGGCCGCGGTCAGGGGTCGAGTCTTCGCGGCGTCGGCGCCCGACCGCGCCTCGGACCGAGTGAGGCGGAAGGTCTCGACGATCGAAAAGGACTTCGCCGCCGGCGCGGTCACCTCGAGAAAGACCGAGGTGTTGCCCTCGGAGTCCTTGGTGATGGACGTCGGGTACGGGCTGTCGACCCTGAACCCGGAGACCTTCTGATCCGCTTCGTCTTGCGGCATCGCGAACCAAACACGGACCTGCTTCGCGCCTTCGGGCACCACCACGTCGAGTTGGTGGCGCACCTCGAAGGTCGCCGACCGAGGCTCTTGAGCCTCCTCCGCCCGGAGCCCGCCGGCAAACAGGGAGATCGCCATCGAGGCCACTGCCACGTCCCGCCATCTGTTCATAGGTTCCTCCGTATGAGACGACGAGTTCTAGCAGAGATCCGCCGATTCTACAAATCGGCAAAACCGATGAATAGAGGCGCCCGAATCGGCCGATCCGTTTCACCGACGTCTACTTCCTCCCGCGAGTCTGGTAGAGCTGGCGGAGGGCCTTGTGTTGAACCTTGTTGGCTGCCTTTTCGGCCAGCCGGGCCTGGGCGTCGAGGCGGACGTCGAGCTGGCGCTGCTCGGCCTGGAGCTTGGACCAGCTGGCCAACCTCTCGGGCGCCAGCTCGCCGCGCTCTACGGCCGCGCGGACGGCGCAGTCCGGTTCATTGCCGTGGCCGCAGTCGCGGAAGCGGCAGTCTCTTGCCCACTCGTCGAGGTCCTCGAAGGTGGCCCCGAGGCCGCGCTCGGAGTCCCAGAGCTGGAGCTCGCGCATGCCGGGGGTGTCGATCGCCAGGGCGCCGCCGGGCAAAGTGAAGAGCTCCCGGCGCGTGGTGGTGTGCCGGCCCCGCCGGTCGCTCGACCGTACCGCGGCGACCCGCTGGGTATCGGTCCCCAGCAATGCGTTCAGGAGCGTCGACTTGCCGACGCCGGAGGAGCCCAGGAACGCCACGGTCCGGCCCGGCTGGAAGTGGGCCAGGAGCTCCGGCAGGCCCCGGCCGTCGACCACCGAGAGAGCCAGCACGGGCACCCCCGGGGCAGCGGCCCGCGCGCGGGCGAGGGAGCCCTCGAGGTCCTGCGCCAGGTCCGCCTTGGTCAGGATCACCACCGGGGTGGCGCCGCTCTCCCAGGCCAGGGTCAAGTAGCGGTCGAGCCGGCGCGCATTGAAGTCGCCGTCGAGCCCGGCGGCGAGCAGCACGGTGTCGACGTTGGCCGCCACCACCTGCTCGACATCCTTCTCCCCCGCCGCCCGGCGGACGAAGGCGCTACGCCGGGGCAACACGGCTTCGATCCGCGCCGGCTCCCCGGGCACCGTGGTGGTCCGCAGGGCCACCCAGTCGCCGATCGTGGGCAGCTCGAGGGCGCTCTTGGCATGGTGCCGGACGCGGCCCGGGGTGCGCGCGGCAAGCTCCCCCGCCGCGGTCACCACCCGCTCCCAGGGACCGAGTTGCGCAACCACCCGGCCGGGCACCAGGGCGGGGTCTCCGAGGTCGGCCAGAGCGGCCGCGAAGGCATCGTCCCAACCGAATTCGGCCAGGTCGCGCAGGCGAGGGGGAGCTTTGGGCATTCGAGGGGGTATTCTTGCATACCATGCGAACGTCCACCGTCGCCGCCACCGCCACCGCCGTCATCGCCACCCTGATCGTCTCCCTGGCCTGGGCCGCCGGCCGAGCCGCCCCGAGCGGGCCCGTACCTCCGCCCGCCGAGGGCGCGGTGACGGTGATCGAGCTGTTCACTTCCCAGGGTTGTTCGAGCTGTCCCCCGGCCGACCGCGTGCTCACCGAGCTGGGCGCGGACCCGGCGTACTCCGGCCGCGTCGTCCCCCTGGCGTTCCACGTCGACTACTGGAACCAGCTCGGCTGGGCCGACCCGTTCTCATCGGAGGACGCCTCGGAGCGCCAGAGGGCCTACGCCGGCGCCTTCGGCACCTCGCGCATCTATACACCGCAGCTGGTCGTCGGCGGTCGCACTGAGTGCGTAGGGTCGAACGAATCAGCGGCCCGCGAGCTGATCGCCCGAGCGTTGGGTGATAAGCCTCTTGGAACCATCGAGCTGGCCTTGTCGGCGAGCGCGGGCGGCGTGGAAATCGAGGCGAAGGCCACGCTCGCGTCAGGCGCTCCCCGTGCCGAACTGCTGTTGGCGGTGGTCGAGTCGGGGCTGGTGACGCCGATCGGCCGCGGCGAGAACGCCCGCCGAACCCTCGCCAACGACCACGTAGTGCGCCGGCTCGAGCGCCTTGGAACGGTCAAGCCCGGCGAAGAAGCAAGCAGCCGGAGCCGGCGGATCCGCTTCGAATCGAGCTGGCAGACCGGGAAGCTCTCTCTGGTGGCCTTCCTTCAGGACCCGGAGAGCCTGGCCATTCTCGGCGCCACCGCCCGGTCCCTCGGCCGCTAGCGACCCTCTGGGCGGTTCTCTTCCGCCTCCAGGGTGGACACCTCGCGCGCCAGGCTGTTGCGCACCTCCATGGGAAGGTCGTTCCAGGGAATGTCCAGGATGGCACCCTGGAGCGACCACAGCAGATTGCGGGTGGCGGGAAATCCCACCGCCTTCACCTGGCAGTAGACTCGGGCGGCGCCGCGACGCAGGAGCTCTTCCTTGCGGTTGACGCCGATGGCCCGGAGCCAACGCGCGCTGACGGCGCCGAGATTGCGAAGTCGTGCGAGGTCCTCGTGCGATCGGGTCATGAACGGCTCTCCAGGCGTCGATAGTATCTTCGATTACCTACGCAAGACCGCAGAAAAGGATCTCGACATGGTTTGCCCCGAATGTGGCGCCGAATTCGTCCCCGGAATCGCAACCTGCGCTGACTGCGGCGTACCGCTCGTCGCCGCCGCGGAGCCTATCCAGCTCGAGCCGGTCGAATGGGGCAATGCCCTCGAGACCGGCGACCCGGCCCTCCTCGCGGCCGCCGAGTCGCTGCTGATCGAAGCCGGGATCCCCTTCGCCAAGCGCAACGAGCAGCTCCAAGACCTGTTCGCCTGGGGCCGCATCGGCCTCGGCTACAACCCGGTCACCGGGCCGGTCGAGATCGACGTGCCCGTCGAGCGGCTCGAGGAGGCGCGGGAGCTCCTGGCGAGCCTGAAGGAGTACGAGGGCCTGGACGAAGACGAGCTGCCCTCAGGGGAGTGAGGGTGCTTCGCTCGGTCGCAGCAGAGGGCTGGGGTCGACCCGCGCACCCCGCCAGCGCACGCCGAAGTGGAGGTGGGGGCCGGTCGCCCGGCCGGTGGCCCCCACGGCCCCGATTCTCTGGCCCGCCGTGACGAGGTCGCCGGTCTTGACCGAGAGGGCCGAGAGGTGGAAGTAGACGGTGAACAGCCCGTCACCGTGATCCAGATAGACCGCCTTGCCGGCGAAAAACTGGTCCGTGGCCAAGGCCACCACGCCGTCCGCCGCGGCGAAGACCAGCGTCCCGGTCCTCGCCTTGTAGTCGGCCCCCGAGTGCGGGCTCCGCGGCTCGCCGTTGAAGAACCGCCGAGCGCCGAAGCGGCCGCCCGCGGGCAACGGGCGCAAGGGAGGTGACAGCGGCAGCGCGAAACGCCGCTCCGTGCGGCGCGCCCAGACCTTCTCGATTTCCGCCGTCTCCCGCTCGATGCGCCGTTCGTCTGCCGGAGACGGGTGGACTTTCGAGTCGTCCACCGTCAACCGCTGCTCCGGGTAAGGGTAGCGCCCAACGCGCACGGTGGTGGTTTCCCGCTCCCCTCCCCGCACCCGGCCGACCTCGAGGGTCCCGCCGGGCGTCAGCAGGTCGATTGGAAACCAGCACGTCTCGCCGACCGGCGAGAAGCGCTCACCCTCGCGAAAGCACGCGGTGGTCCCGGGCGCCGACCAGCGCAGAACCGTGCCGGGCGGCACCTCACGGGACGGTGCCTTCGGCACTTCGCGACCAAGAGCCGCCGCGGTGAGCCACGGAAGGAGCAGGAGCGCCCAGGTCGTCATCGGCGCTCGATTGTAGCGGCAGCTCTCTCAGGCCATCGACTCTTCTGCCAGTGCCACCTCGAGAGGAATCTGGGGGAAGCCCGACGTGGCGGGCTGGTCGATGCGGTTCGATTCCCGGATGTGGCTGGGAACACCCCGCAGGTCCCACACCAGGCCGAGGGCCTGGAAAGCCTTCAGGACGTAGAAGGTGAAGTCGAGCTCCCACCAGAAGAACCCCTGGCGCACCGAGCTCTTGTAGTAATGGTGGTTGTTGTGCCACCCCTCGCCGAGGCAGACCAAGGCGAGCAGCCAGTGGTTGCGGCTGTCGTCCTTGGTGGCGTAGCGCTTCCGGCCGATCATGTGGGTCAGGCTGTTGATCGCGAAGGTCGCGTGCCAGGTCACCACGGTCGAGATGAACAGGCCCCAAACCAGGGCCGGCAGGCCACCGGTGAAGAACAGCAGGGCGCCGAGGGCCACGCCGGGCAGAGCGTGGTACTTGTTGAGCCACACCAGCTCCGGGTACTTGGCGAAGTCGCCGATCTTGGTCAGGTCCGTGTCGTTGTGCTTGGAAGAGAGGATCCAACCCACGTGAGCCCACAGGAACCCCTGGAGGCCAGGCGAGTGGAGGTCTCCGTGCTGGTCGCTGTACCGGTGATGATGACGATGGTGGGCCGCCCACCACAGCACGCCCTTCTGGAACGACATCTGACCCACGGCCGCGAGCACGAACTGGAAGACCCGGCTCGTCTTGAAGGCCCGGTGAGAGAAGTAGCGATGGTACCCGGCCGTAATGGCGAACATGCGGAGCACGTAGAGCCCGAAGGCGAGACCGACGAGGCCCCAGGAGAACGGCAGCAAGAAGGCCGCGAAACAGGCCAGATGGACCGCCACGAAAGGCGCGATCTTCCACGTCAACATGTCCTTGGGTTCACCGTCGATCTCGACCACGATTGCCTCCTCCGCAAGTCCTGAACGGGCGCCTCGCCCGGCACGACCATTGTGGAAGCGTGCCCGCCGGAAGTGGGTCGGGGGGTGGTCAGTCGTCGGTCAGGAATTCGTCATGAGGATGTGGGCGCACCGTCGAACGGCGGCCGTGACGTCGGAAAAGCTGCTCAGAGCCGCAAGCCGTCCGCACGCAAAAAAAGCCCGGCGGTCGCCCGCCGGGCTCCACTCCTCCCCCCGCGCCGGCCTCGGCCGGCAGCGCGAGACCTAGAACATGAACTTGACCGCGAGCTGGAACCGCCTCGGGTCGAATGCCCGGCGGGCCGTTCCGACGCCCGCGGCGCTCGCTCTCGTTTCGATGTCGTAGCCGGTCTGCTCATCGAGGACGTTGAAGACGTCGGCTCGCAGCTGCAGGTTGTATCGGCCGCCGAACTCGAAGTCCTGGGTGTAGTTGAGGTCGATCTGCCAGTGGCTGTCCGAGGTGCGGGAGCCGGCTGGCTCCGCGTAGCGATTGGTGTCGCTCGTGCCCGGATTGAAGGCGGCGTAGACCCGGGCGTCGTGGATCTCCCAGGGCTGGCCGGATTGGTAGACCGCGAAGGCACCGGCGGAGGCGTTCCAGGGCAGGGTGTAGAAGCCGTAGGCCTTGAACTGGTGGCGCCGGTCACCGCGCAGGTCGCCGTACTTGAAGTCCCAGAGCTGGCGGCCCGCGCCGTCGGACAGGTTGGACGAACCGACGAAGATCGCCTGATCGTTGTCGACCGTGGTCGAATCCTGGTCGAAGTTGCCGTAGTAGTGGCTCCACACGTAGGAGCCGCGGAAGAAGGCCTTGGTACCCCGCCACTCGGCCTCGAGGTTGGCCTCGTAGTACTTGGTGAAGGCGCCGTCGAGCTCGGCGATGACGTAGCTCGAGCCGCCGATCTCCCGCCGCACGTCCGCCAGGTTCGGGATGTACAGCTCGTGAGCCACGTCGTCCGGCGCACCGAAGATCAGCCGGGCGTCGTTGTTGGTGTCTTCCCAGAAGTTCGCGCCGTAACGATATCGGGCGTGAGCCCGGGTGGTCCAAGCGCCGAACTGCCGGGAGGTGCCGATCAGGTATTCGTCGATCGACCGGGGATCGAGGTCGTCATCGAAGAACTTGCCCGAGGACGACGCCACCGGATCGACGCCGATGAAGGTGCCGTCGGCCGCGAAGTTGGCCCGGATGGTCCGCGCGATGTTGCGGTCCCAGGACGCCGCCCGGGGCAGCGAGCTCGCCGCCGGGTAGTAGCGCGCATAGTTGGCGTAGACGGTGTTCGACCCGTCGTAGGCCCAGGTGGCGCCGAGGCGTGGGGACAGCGTGTCCTCGAAGTCGATCTCGTACATCTTGTACTTGTTTCCCGCGGCGAGCTCGAAGCCCGACAAGTTGCTCGAATTCTCGCGCAGGCCCTGGCCGTAGAGGATGTCGTTCGACGCCATCAGGCCGACGTTGAAGCTCCAGTCGTCGATCTGGATGGTGTCGTTGATCTCGATCGAGTGGCTCTCGAATTCCGAGTGGAGCACCGGCACGACGACGCCGCTCGGGGTCACCAGGCTCTGCTGCTCGAGGGTCGCCTGGAAGAAGACCTGCTGGCCGTTGAAGAAGGTGGGCACCCGCGGCACCGCGATCGATCCCCAGCCGTTCGACAACCGGGAGAGGTCCTCTTCATCGACCGACCACTGGTACCCGAAGTGAACCGTGTGGCTCACGTCGTCGCCCAGGTAGAGGTCGTAGCCGGCCTGGGCCGACTGGCGGAAGAAGTCCTGGTTGTTGATCGTGGTGCCCGCGCCCACGGCGCCGCCACCCGTCCGCGCGCCGTTCACCAGGAAGCCGTAGCGCTGGATCAACGGGTTAACGAAGTCGTTGAAGGCGGTGTTGCCCGCGATCGGCGTCGGCACGTTGAACAGGCCCTGGCGATCGAGGTTGGCCACGTCCAGCCGTTGGCCCACCGTGGGCGAGAAGCCGAGCAGGTCGTCCGGAGAGGATCCGGTCTCGTTCTCGAAGTCGGTGTAGCGGACCGAAACGAAGCTCGAGTCGTTGACCACCCAGGAGCCTTCGAGGATGGCGATGCCGAGGGTCGCTTCGCTCGAGGTCGCCGCCGACGCGGCGGTGAACCCGCCGACGCCCTCGTTCTCACCCGAGCGGTCGGAATCCCGGTAGCTCGCATGGAGGAGGATCGACTCGGTGGGTTGGAAGGACAGCTTGCCGAAGAACTCGTCGCGGGTCGACTCGAAGTCCGGTACCTCGCCGTAGGCGTTGGCCCGGTTGTCGCGAGTCACCGTGGGACGGTAGTAGGAGCCGTAGAAGTACATCCGATCGGGCACCACCCGCCCGCCGAGGGAGAGCACGCTCCAGTCCTTGTCTTCCTCGAAGGTCGAAGCGCTGACGATGTCGCGATCGCCGGTCATGTCGGCGCTCTGGAGCTGATAGCTGACCTCGCCGCGGAAGTCGTTGGTCCCGGACTTCGAGATCGAGTTCATGGTGAAGCCGCCGGCACGGTTGAAGTCCACCGCCTTGGCGCCGCCCTTGATGATCGCCACCTGGTCGATGTCGTGGGAGGACGGCTCGGCCGACAGGGTGCCGAACAGCGGCAGGGCCACGTTCACGCCGTCGAACTGATAGGCGTTATCCTGGCCGCTGCCGCCCGCGCTCGGACCGCGCACGTTGTCCTCGGTGTACTGGACGCCGGGGATCAGCTTCATGAGGTCGCGGAACTCCTGGCCCACGGGCAACGGGTCGATCACTTCTTTGCTGATCGAGGTCTTCAGCTCCGCCGAGGTGGAGTCGATCACCGCCGCGTCGCCCACCACTTCGATCGTCTCGGTGATCGCCTCGGGAGCCAGAGTGGCATCGAGGGTGGTGTTTACCTGCAGGAGCACCTGGGCGGCGCGGGTCTGCGGCGCCATGCCCGAGAGGGTGAAGGTCACCTGGTAGTCCCCGGGCGGCAGGAGCGGCAAGCGGTATTCGCCGTTCGCATTGGTCGTCGCGGCGCGCAGCTGGGGCAGCACGCTCGAGGACGCCTCGACCCGCACCCCCGGCACCGCGGAGCCGTCGCCCAAGGTCACCGTTCCCGACAAAGTTCCCGTCGATTGCGCCCACGAGGGCAACCCGAAGAGGCCGCCGACCAGTACCAGGATTCCGATCCGCTTCATCATCCGATCCTCCTCCTCGGGAAGCTCCTCTGGCGAGGCCCTGCCCGGGATCATTCAAAAGCCGGCGCGACGACGTAGTCGGGCCGAGTTGGTCTCGCGTTCCAAAGAAGTCCTGGCGGGCAAGCTAGCACAGGCGCCACGCCTGCGGCAACGCGGTGACGCCGCCGTGGCGACGGCCCGGCGACCTTTCTCTTGAGGGGTTTAATCGACTTTCGCGTCAAGGCTCGCGAGGGCCCGCCGGACGTGGCCGGCCGCCTGGGAAAGGCGCCGCCGCGCCTCCTGCGCATCGACCTCCCCTCGGGCCATGACCAGGGCCGTCTTGGCCTCGCCGCCGGCTGCCGCGAGCAACTCCCGAGCCCGCTCGAGGGAAACGCCCGCCGCCGCAGAGACGATCCGGCCGGCACGGTCGACCAGCTTCGCCGAGCCCTGCCGCACATCGATCATCAGGTTCCCATAGACCTTGCCGAGCCGGACCATGGCCGCGGTGGTGAGGGCGTTCAGGGCCGCCTTGGTAGCGGAACCGGCCTTGAGACGAGTCGAGCCCGTAAGTACCTCGGGGCCCGTCGCGAGGTCGATCACCAGATCCGCGGAGCCCTCCCCCACCCCGCCGCAGGTCACCAGTACCGTGCGCAGCCCGCGGCCCCGCGCCGCCCCCAGGGCTCCGAGCACGAAAGGCGTCACGCCGCTCGCGGAGAGCCCTACCACGAGGTCTCTTGGTGCCAGCCCGGCCACCGCCGCCGCGCCGTCCGCGGCCACATCTTCAGCCCCCTCGCGAGCCCGGAAGATCGCCTCCGGCCCTCCGGCCAAGACGGCACGGATGCGCTCCGGGTCGGTCCCGAAGGTCGGCGGGCACTCCGCCGCCTCGAGGGCTCCGAGCCGGCCGCTGGTCCCCGCGCCCACGAACACCACGTCCCCGCCACCGACGAGGGTCTCCGCGAGCCACTCGGCCCCGGTCGCAATCTCCCCCGCCCGCGCCCGCGTCGCTTCGAGCGCGCGCCGGTCTTCGTCGAGGAGCAGGGCCACGACTTCCTGTGTCGACCGGAGATCGAGATCGTGGCTCGCGGGGTTCGCGGACTCGGTAGGAAGGTCGTGCCAGGGGGCCGTCATGGCGGTGGATTATGCCCCGCAGGGCGGGAATCAGGCTCGCCGGCACCCGAGATCGACGCCAGCCGATCCCAGAATGAACCGGCATAAATTGATTATTGACAGACCAGGACGGCGCGGCCATAGTACGGCGCCATGAAGACACTGCGCACTTCCGGTAAGCTCGTCCTGCTAACCTTCGGGCTCGTGCTCCTCCAAGTCGCTCTCTCGGCACAGCAGGAACCCCCCGAGGACCCAGACCCGTACCCGATTCCGCCGGAAGGGGCCGATCAAAGTGTACGGGCCGGCCCGGAACTACTTCAGCTACCGGGGTCAGTTGACGCCCCTCCTCGGGGCCTCGGCGGACAACGCCTGTCATCAGTTCCTCGCGCCGACGGTGCCGCCTCAGTTCTACTGCGACCAGTCGAACCATCATCAGGTGCTCGATCAGTTCGCGGTCAAACAGCTCAACAAGATCCGCCTGTGGGTCGCGATCGGTGGCGATGGAGATCCCGTCAATCAGCCCTTCCTCCGGGTGACCGACTCAACCCACCCGGAGTACGGGACCTTCTGGGCCCTCGACCAGCCCAAGGCGGAGTACTTCGCGCGCCTCCGCGAAGTGGTGACCTATGCGCGGCAGAAAGGGCTCTTCGTCGAGGTCACCTTCTTCGCGCCCTGGATCGGCGACTTCGCCGGTTTCTACGCCGGGCCGTGGGGAGGGGCCGCGCGCTATGGCAACGAGACTGCCGGCTACGGCGACCCGGTTCGACTCACCCGGTGGGAGAACTTCGTGCAGGCCAACGCCGTCGGGAGTGGTTTCCAGCTGGTGGATCCGAGCATGGAGAAAGCCCAACGAAACGTCGTCGAGTGGACGATCGAGGCTCTCTGGTGTTTCGACCACGTCTACTGGGAGCTGGCGAACGAGCAGGAGAACTACAAGTGCGGCGACAGCCAGAACCCCTGTACCGCGCTTGACCAGGCCAAGCTTCAGCGCATCGCCAACTGGAACCAGCTCGTCATCGGGTGGATCCAGGCGAAAGAGGCGACCTACGGACGGACGGCCAATACCCGCCACCTAATTGCGGTTCAGCCGTTCCGAGACCGAGGGGCCGAGTTGGCCCTCACGAATCATCTCGGTAATCAACGGCCACTACTCGACCGTGATCAAGACCGACAACCCGCAGCTCGATCTCGGCGCCCTTCGCCTGGTTCGTGAGCGGGGAACACCGCAGAAGATCTTCGGCTACAACGAAGGGAAGATCGTCCAGACTTTCGTGGCTGGTGATTCCGACACAAACGGAGGCCCCTGGACTCGCGCCCGCCGGAACGACAACTTGTTCTGGGGAGTCGCTGCGCCAGCGCGAGCCGAGGCATGGGAGTTCATGTTGAACCAGGGTGGCGCTGTCGACCATTTCGGCTACCGGTACGCGCTCGACAACAGCAGAGCACTCCAGGGTCAGATGCGCCAGCTTCTGCTATTCCTGCGCAAGCTGCGACTGACGGAGCTCAAGCGATCGAGCGTACCCTCCGGCTCAGTATTCACCACCCCCACGTGGCTCGCCGGATGGCCCGCCTATCCGGTCGGCCCCGCTGGCTTCGACTCCGCCACGAAGTCCCAGAAATTCTGGGCAGCTCTCGAGCCATCGACAACCGCTTCCAAGCGTCAATTCGTGCTTTACGTGCACAACAGCGTCCCGCGTTGCCGAACCGGCGAATACACGGCGAGCGGTTGCACCGGGACTTCGCCTCCGTTTCTTTCCTTCGGTGGTATCGACACACGTGCCTGGTCCGACGACCTCCGATACGAAGAGAACCTTGACCTCCGGCTTGGAGGCCCGTCAGCCTCGACCTATCTTCTGGAGTGGTTCATCCCCCCTACAGCCGGCGAATTGCCGGTCGCATCTACTTCACTTCACTGGACGCCCAATGGCACGGGCGGCAGCTGTCTCGAGACCCTCACGCCGGGTCGATGTGTCGTCCGTTCCCCTCGCTATGAGTACGATCTTGCGGTCAAGATTACCGAGCAGTGAAGGAGGCTCGCCAATGATCGATCGTTACTGGGCGGTTCGCGCCGCCGTTGGACTTCTCGTTGTTGCTGCCGGGCCTTCCCGAGCCGACTCTCCGCCGCTGACGGCGGAGCAGGTGGCCTGCGAGGAACGACAGCTCGAGCGTCTGCAGGGCCGCTTTGCCGCACGGTTCGTCAACTCCTCGCTCTTCCTTTGGCGCTCCACGTCGGGCGGTGGTCGGTTCGAGGGGCTCTATGTTCCGCAGGGGATCAACTTCGGTCCCGAATTCTCACGCGAGGAAGCGCAGCTGAGCTTCGAGGCCTATTTCAAGGAGGAGGGGTTTCTCCTCAATCCGGATCGGTTGCCGCTTTCCGAGGTGACCCTTGTGCGGCGCGATCCCGAGTCGACCACCCGGCTCTTCTCGGACGAAGTGCCCGATGTCACTTTCGAAGCGGCGACCGGAGCACCCAATCCGTTCTTTCCACGGGTCCCGGTGGACCTCTCTGGGCGCCCGGCCGAGAGCTCGGTCACGCGCGTCGGCCGGGGACCGGCTGAAGACGACCTCCTGACTCCTTGTTTCCCCGGACCAACCGCCTCCGACGCGAAGATCCTGCACATTCTGGCGCGATCGCTCCGGCCCACCTGCTGGACGGTCGGCTGTCCACTATCGAACTGGTTCTATAAGGTAACAATCCTGCGTAGCGAGGCGCCCTACACCTTTCGAGCGAACCTCTACACCTATTCGGCGGCTTGCGCCGATGACGACCCACCCGACGCGATTTGCCGTTATGTCGAAGCCGAGCGCATCGCCCTCGAATTCCATTTCGAAGTCAGCGCTGGAAGACTTACCACCGGAACGGTTCGAGTTCTTCCCGACTGTACGGACGGTCAATTCACAGGCTGCACTCGACCCGAGAACATTACACAGATCGGAATCTTCATCTTGCCTCCTATCTGGCCAGAACATGAGATTCAGGGACCCGAGGCGCTGGAACGCGGGGGCCAATTGGTCTTGCGCGGAGCCGGTAGTGCCGACAACGTCCTTTCCGCCAACCTCGACTGGGCCGAACTCCTGCGCGATACGGCCTGGAATGAGGCGTTCGAGTGAGAGAGGCGACGATGAGGTGGCGAAGGCTCTCGGCTGCTTCGGTACTGTTCCTGGCCTTGATCAGCGCAACAGCCCGTGCCGATTCTCCGCCGCTGACGGCGGAGCAGGTGGCGTGCGAGGAACAGCTGCTCGAGCGACTGCAGGCTCGTTTCGCTGACGGGTTCTATCTCAACTCGTCCCTGCTGCTGTGGCGAGGAAGTGCGGGAGGTGGACGTTTCGAAGGTCTTCATGTGCCGCTTGGTATCGGCTTCACACCGGAGTTCGTTCGCGATGAGCAGCAGCTGGCCTTCGAGGCCTTCTTCAAGACGGAAGGGAATCTCCTCAATCCAGCTCGGTTGCCTCTCGCGGAAACAACCCTTGCGAGACGTGACGTCGAATCGACGGTGCGGCCGGCGGGAACGCCGGCTCCTCCCTACGACGTAAGCTTCGAGGCTGCCCTCGGTCCAGTCAATCCCTTCTTTCCTCGGGTCCCCGTCCAGATTTCCGCGGATGCAGCGCAACGATCCGCGACCGGCGTCGGGCGAGGACCGGCCGAAGACGAACTGGTCGGATCTTGCTTCCCGGTGGTGAGCGCTTCTGACGCCAGGGTCCTCCGCGTTCTCGCGCGGACCCTCCGGCCGACCTGTTGGGCGACCAACGGCAGCTGCAACTCGTTTGCCCTGCGCTACAAGGTGACGCTCCTGCGCGAGGAGCAGCCCTGGAGCTTTCGAGCAAACGTGTACACCTACGCACTTTCCTGTGACGACGACCCGCCACCGAGCGAAGAAACCTGCCGATACGTCGAGCTCGAGCGTGTCGCGCTCGAGTTTCACTTCGAAGTCAGTGGCGGCAAGCTGACCACCGGCACGGTGCGCGTGCTTCCCGACTGTATCGAGGGCCAAGCGATCGGGTGCACGCGGCCGTTTCAGTCGACCAGCAAGGGGTTTTTCATCCTGCCACCACTTTGGGCCGGAAACGGGGCGCAGGGGCCCGAGGCTCTGGCGCGCGGAGCACGGCTCGTCTTCCGCACGGCCTTCGATCCCGACAACATCCTTTCCGCCAACCTCGACTGGGCCGAACTCCTGCGCGACACCGCTTGGAACGAGGGTTTCGAGTGAAGGGGCGTCTCTGTTCCCAGGAGCGCAGTCTTCGGTGGTCGTCGCCTTGCCCCGAGGTTTTCTGAGCGTTGCGCAGAGTGGGTGGGGTTTCTCGCGACTCGTAGGACCGCTAGACTCGGAGAAATCTCCGGAGGTCCCCATGCCCAGCCGTCGTGTCGCGTTGCTCGTCCTCTTCTCGGCCCTCGCCTCCGTACCGGCCTTCGGCTGGGGCCAGACCGGTCACCGGGTGATCGGCCGGGTGGCCGAGGGCCGGCTTTCCCTCGCCGCGGCCGCGGCCGTCGCGGAGCTGCTCGGCCCCGACAGCCTCGCCGAGGTGTCCACCTGGCCCGACGACATGCGGTCGGACCCGACCTGGAAACCCTACGAACCGTTCCACTACGTCAGCATCGAGGACGGCCAGACCTACGAGCAGGCGGCCAAGAATCCGGCCGGCGACATTCTGACCGCCCTGCCGCGCTTCGAGGCGACCCTGGCGGACAAGAACGCCCCCGCCCTCGAGCGGCGCCAGGCCCTCGCCTGGATCGTCCACCTCATCGGCGACCTCCACCAGCCGCTCCACGTCGGCCGGGCCGCCGACCTGGGCGGCAACACGGTGCTGGTGCTGTGGTTCAACGAGCCGAGCAACCTGCACACGGTGTGGGACGAGAGCCTGATCGACCGCACCCGGCTCTCGTTCACCGAGGTCGCCCAGTTCCTCGATCCGCCCTCGGCCGAGACGCTCGCCGACTGGCGCCGCGGCAGCTACCTCGATTGGGCCAACGAGTCCATCGCCCTTCGGTCCGGGGTCTACGAGCTCGGCGACCGCAAGCTCTCCTACCGCTATGTCTTCGACCATCTGCCGACGGTGAAAAAGCGCCTGCAGCAGGCCGGAGTCCGGCTGGCCTGGGTACTCGAGCGGGCCCTGGGAAGCTAGAGCGTGGAATCGCGGCCGAACTTCCGTTCGGCCAGCTTCATCTTCCTTCAGCTCTTCGCCCCCGGCGCCGCCGGGATGGTGATCGTGTAGCTCGTCGGTGCGCTCGCGCTGGGACAGGCGAAGCCCCCGGCGTTGTCGTCGTATTGCCACGCGTACTGGTTCGGGCAGGCGGCGTGGACGTTGGCGATGTAGTCCTGAGCCCAGCTCGCCCAGGCGCGCGCGGCGCTTGAGGCCGAGCACGACATGCCCTGGTTGTACCAGGGGCAGCAGGAAGAGCCGGGATTGCCGGGGAAATTGCCGCTCGGGGCGCCCGGCGGGCTGAAGGGCGAACAGCCGTACTTGCCGACGCACCCTTGGGGAGTGACGCTGTTGCTCGGTCCCGGCGTGCAGCTGATCTGCTGAGTGCTGGAGCAGATGCAGCCGTACTTGTCCTTGTCCGCCTCCGTGGGATTCGGCATCACGTTGCGGACGTAGGTGTTGGGACTGAGGCAGCCGCCCTGATAGACCAGCTTCGAGGGACAGACCGGCTGCTGGCTGCAGCCTGCCGTGCCGCAGGTCCCGATACTTGGGACGATCGACAGTGCCGTGGTGAAGCCATCGACCAGGCTGACGTCATAGTTGTCGTTGTTGCTGTTGATCTTGGTGGGCGGATTGGCGTTCAGCAGGCCGCCGTCGAAGGTGAACTCGGCCAGGGTCTGATAGGGGATCGCCATATTGCAGCCGGAGCAGGCGACCGAGAAGTTGCCCGACCAGCAGGAGATGACGTTGACGGTCTGCGAGGCGCCCTTCTCGCCCGCCGCCTCCAGCGTGAGCTTGCCGCCCGCGATCTGCTGGGGCCAGCACTTGCCGGTGAATGGCGCCTGCAGGTTGTAGGAGTAGCAGCCGTCGGTCTCGGTGATCGTCACCGGGGAAGCACTCTGGTTGACAAAGGTCACCGCGTGACTCCAGGCGGGGCAGCCTGGATAGTAGGTCTGGGCCGAGGCCGAGGCCGCGAAGAGAGCCAGGATCGACAGCGCCGTCGAGACGAGGCGAGCGTGAAACATGGCGGGGTTTCCTTTCTCGTTCGGCCACCGGCGAAAGAGCCGTGGCCGGCAAAGGGGCCGTCACCGCCGAGCGGTGGACGAGCCGTTGTGCTTGCGAACGAAAAGGCAGTTGAGCAACCGCCATGCCACGGTGATGGCCGCAATGAGACAAGGGATTCCGCGGAAGCCTGCGGGGCACGGCGACCGGCCGGCAGTGTCGGACAGTGTGTCGGACACCGCGCCCGACAGCGTCAGGACTCGGTTCTCACCCCCGCCCCCGCCCGGTCGGCCTTCCTTGCTCGTCCAGCAATCCCTCCGTCACCAGCCAAGCTCGCGCATCGTCCGCGTCGGCGTCGAACCAGGCACTGGCCGAGCCGAGGCGGAAGCTGTAGCCCCACGCGTCCATATCGGCCGTCATGCGCTCTCGGCCCATGCCTTCCAGCTGCCCGGCGAGCACGATCTGGAGATAGCAGACGGCGTCTTCTTCAAGGTCGGTCCCGCCCGAGTCGGTGTCGATTCCGGCGCGGCGGGCGGCGTCGGCGCAGAGGAGGTGGCAGCCTTCGTGGAGCGCGGACTGGACGGGGGTATCGGGCCGCACGAAGAGGGTGGCACCGCCCTCGGAGCCACAAATGCCGGCTTCGGGCTCGCCCCAGAACGAGCCGGGAATGGGGGCGCCGGGTTCGACCCAGTCGATCGTCAGCCCCCAGGGCTCGAGCAGCGCCTCGAGGGCCCCCGGGGGCAGCTCGGAGAGGAGACGGACGCCCATGCCGACGCTCAGGCCGCCGCGCAGGCGCGGATCGCCGCGGTGGCGGCTTCGATGTCCTCGCGACCGATGTCCCCGTGGGTGGTGAACCGGGCACGAGTGGGGCTGATCCTCACGGCCAGAACCCCGCGCTCCTTGAGGCGGGTCAGTAGCTCGTCGATCGGGTCCTGCCCCGCCTCGAGCCCGCCCCGGAAAAACTCGGCCGTGACACCGAAGACCACGATATTGGTCACCACATGTTCGAGATCGATCTGGGTACCGGGCAGCTCCGCCAGGGTTTCGGCCAGCCGCCGGGCATGGGCGTGGTCCGCCGCCAGCCGGGCGCGATTGGTCAGGGCGACGAGGCCCGCCGCCGCCAGCACGCCGACCTGGCGCATGCCGCCGCCGAGCATCTTGCGCACCCGGCGGGCCTCTTTGATGTGGGCCGCCGAGGCGCACAGGACCGAGCCCACCGGAGCGCCCAAGCCCTTCGAGAGACACACGTTGACCGTATCCACCGCGGCCGAGAAGCGGCTCTCTGGCACGCCCGCCGCCACCGCGGCGTTCCACAGGCGCGCACCGTCGAGGTGGATCGGCAGCCCGCGGCGGCGCGCCAGGGCGACCAGGGCGTCGAGCTCTTCCGGCTGGTAGATGGTGCCGCCGCAGACGTTGTGACTGTTCTCGGCCAGGATCAAGACGGTACGGGCGCGGTAGTTGACGTCCGGCGCGATCTGAGCCTCCACCGCCGCCGCCGGCAACTGGCCCCAGGCCGTTTCGAGGGTGCGCGGCAGCAGGCCCGACAGCGCAGCCATGGCGCCCATTTCGTAAAAAACGACGTGACTGCGCGAGTCGCAGATCACCTCGCCGCCGGGCCGGCCGTGGAGATGGAGGCCGATCTGGTTGCCCATGGTGCCGGAGGGCACGAACAGCCCGGCCTCCTGACCCAGGAGGGCGGCGGTTTCCTCTTCCAGGCGGCGGACCGTGGGATCTTCCCCGAAGACGTCGTCGCCCACCTCGGCGGTTGCCATGGCGCGGCGCATGGCCTCGTCGGGCTTGGTGACGGTGTCGGAACGCAGGTCGATGGTGGTCATGGTCAGATCCCGAAGCCCACGCGCAGGGCCGCTTGCCAGGTTTCACCGCGCTCGATCTCGAGGGCGATCTTGGGCACGAGCAGGTTCAGGACCACGCCCGCGTAGAGGACTTCTTGGGTCGAAGAGACGTCCAGGTCGCCCGAGAGCGGAAACCGCCCCTCGCTGCGCACGATCCCGGCACCGAGGTAGGGCGTCAGCACCGTGAAGCCCTTCGAAGCGAGCACCTCGATGCCGTACTGGCTCAGCTCGTACTCTTCGTCTCCACCGATCGATCGAGTGCCGGTGGCGCGCACCGACAGCGCGGGGGACAGGGGCCCGCCGTCGAGGAGAGCGTACTGAAGCTCGACCGAGACCAGCTCGAGGTCGTAGCTCGCCACCCAGGTGTAGGCCGCGCCGAGATCGATGCCACCGGGCAGGCCCTTGCGGGCGCCGACCCGGTAGAAGGCCAGCAGATCTCCGGGCAGGTCGCCGTCGATGGCGACCTCGGCGAAGTCCTGGTCGACGAAATCCGCGGACACCGCGATGTCGCCCCAGACGTCGAAGCCGGTGATTCCGAGGGGTGCGGCGCCATGCTTCGGAAAGGGGTACGCGGCGAGGGCGAAATGCTCATGGAAGGCCTCGAGCGTGGCGGGCGGGGCGCCGGTGGCAAGGTCCCAGCCGTGTGCCGGCGCGCTCGCGAGGGTGAGGAGGAAGACCAGAATCGTCGCTCGTTTCATGCCTTGGTTCCTTCTTCGCCCGAGGATAACCCCTGTGGCCCAAGGTACGCCCCCAAAGCCGCATCGAGCCACCGGGCACGCCCGGTGGCCGCCCAGTCCGCCACCAGCTCCCGACTCGGTCCGTCGAGCCAGTCGAGAAGGCCCAGGTGCCCTTCGCGCGCCAGGGCGCGCACGTCGTGGTGCGAGCGGTCGAGCCAGCGGGCGGCCCGCAACAGGGCCTGAACCTCGGCCTCGCCGCGGCCGAGCCGCTCCGCCAGCTCGCCCGCCAGGGCCACCAGGCCCGCGATCTCCCGGTTGCCCGCGCCACCGAGGGGCGGCCGAGGGAGGGGTCGAGGAAGAAACGGCGCGAGTCCGAAGCCGTGGGCAATGCGGGCGAAGGCGCGAGGGTCCGGCGCCGGGCCGTGAAAGAGGCGGTCGAAGGCCCCCTCGCCGTGCGCCTCCGCAAGGTGGCGTCGATCGGCGGGAGTCAATTCGGGAGCCACGGCCTGGACCACGGCGACCCCGGCGTCCGCGAGGCGGCGGCAGCCGTCGGTGACGAGATGGGGGTCGTCGGTGATGCCGGGGAGGAGAGGCCAGAAAAGAGAAGAGCCGGGTGGGAGAAGAGAGAGGGCAGCGAGGTCGCCGGCGAGAAGGTCTGCCGTGGGGTCCCACAGAACGGTGACCTCGGCCTCCGGGGGTGGCGCCTCGCCGGGCCGAAGCTGCACCAGCACGGGGGTCCCCGGAGCCGCGAGGCGGGCTGCCAACTCGTTCCGTGCCGCGGCGAATTCCCCCTCGACCGGCGGGAGGTAGACCAGGTCGTCGAAGGGCTCGCCCGCCAGCGAGGCCACCTCTTCCTCCCTACCCAGCTCCCCCATTCTTTTCCGGGCGAGATCGAGCCAAGGCTCACACCGCGGCGCCGCCGGCCAGTCCCGGGGCGCCACCGCAATCCAAGCATGTTCCGGATCGGGAATCTGCTGGGTGACCCGAACCACCCCCGGGCTCACGGCCGTGAAGTCTCCGCGAGGCGCAGGCTCAGCACCCGATCGACGTGCTTGGCGAGGAGGTCCGCCTCGAAGTGCACTCGGGCACCCGGCCGCCGGGCGCCGAAGGTGGTGACGGCGAGGGTGTGGGGCACCAGCCACACGGTGAAGCTCCCGACGCCCAGGCGGGCCACGGTCAGGGAGACGCCGTCGAGGGCCACCGAACCCTTCTCCACCACCCAGGCCTGGAACGCCGCGGGCAGCGAGAACGTCAGCACCGCGTGATCGTCGTGGTCGTCCCGGGCGAGGATCTCCACCGTGCCGTCCACGTGGCCCTGGACCCAGTGACCGCCGAGCGGATCTCCCAGTCGCAGGGCCGGCTCGAGGTTGACCTCGTCACCGGGGGCGAGCTCGCCGAGGGCGGTGCGGTCGAGGGTTTCCTCGCCGAGCTCCACGGCCACGCGGTCGGGCGCGAGCTCGATCACCGTAAGACAGACGCCGAGGACGGCGAGGCTGGCACCGAGGGAGAGCCGGGAGGAGAGGTCCGGCGAAACGCCGACCTCGAGCCGCCGGCCGCCCCGCTCGGACAGGCCCGTGCTCAGGATTCGGCCACGCTCCGCCACAAGTCCGGTAAACATTCGCGCCTCCAGCCCCACAGCAGGGCATCGTCTCCGCGCCGGCCGACCCGCAGGCGATCGAGCCGCGGGGCGAGGTCGAGGGACTTCGTGCCGGCCCCTCCCAGCGGCCCCGGCGCCCGGCGACCGCCGAGCAGGAGCGGCGCGCAATCGACCATCACTCGATCGTAGAGTCCGGCCGCCACGAACGCCCCGTGCAGCTCGCCGCCGCCCTCCACCAGCACGCTGCGCAGGCCGCGGGCGTGAAGATCGGCCACCACTTCGGCCGGTGAACCGGTGGGCAGATCCACCAGCTTCGCTCCGCCCTCCTCGAGCGCCCGACGCAGCTCCGGCCGCCCCGAGCCGGCGCGAGTGTACACCACGGTTTCGCCCGGTAGCTGGAGCATTCGGGCCTCCGGAGAGAGCCGCAACCGGCGGTCCAGAACGGCCCGCAGAAGTGGTTTCCCGGCCTTGCCGAGGCGCCGGTCGAGCCGTGGGTCGTCGGCCAGGGCGGTGCCGCTGCCGACCAGGATGGCGTCGTGGGTCTCGCGCAGCTCGAGAGCCCAGCGCCGGCCCGCGGGATGGGAGATCCAGCGGCTCTCGCCGCTCTCCGTGGCGATCTTGCCGTCGAGACTCATGGCCCATTTGAGGGTCACGAGCGGGCGACCGAGAATCTCGGAAGTCAGGAAGGCCGCGTTCCGCTCGACAGCCTCCGGCGCCAACAGACCCACCTCCACCCGGACCCCCGCCGCCCGCAACCGCTCGAAACCCCCGCCGCCGGTGCGCCGGTCCGGGTCCCGGTGGCTGGCCACGACCCGGGCGATGCCCGCGGCCAAGATGGCGTCGGCGCACGGCGGCGTCCGCCCGTGGTGGGCACAGGGCTCGAGGTTGACGTAGAGGGTCGCCCCCCGCGCCCGGTCGCCCGCGGCGGCCAGGGCCAGGGGCTCGGCGTGGGGGCCACCGAGGGCCGCGTGCCAGCCTTCTCCCACCACCGCACCGTCCGGGCTCACCACCACGGCACCGACCTGAGGGTTCGGGCTCGTTCGGTACCGCCCGCGGGCCGCCAGGGCCAACGCCCGCCGCAGGTGCCGGCGGTCCTCAGCCGAGGAGGGCATGGGCGAAGTCCCGGGGCTCGAAGTCGACCAGGTCGTCGGCTCCCTCTCCCACGCCCAGGTAGAGCACCGGCAGCTTGAGCTCCCGGGCCACGGCCACCGCCATGCCGCCCTTGGCCGTGCCGTCGAGCTTCGACAGCAGCACGCCGTCGACCGGGGCGACCTGGACGAACTGGCGAGCCTGGGCGAGGGCGTTCTGGCCGGTGGTGGCGTCGAGGACCAGAATCGTGCGGCGGGCGAACCCCGGCGCCTCGCGGTCGATCACCCGCGAGACTTTGGCCAGCTCGGCCATGAGGTGCTCTTTGGTGTGGAGGCGCCCCGCGGTGTCCACAATGACGTGGTCGATCCCGCGGGCCTTGGCGGCCTGGAGGGCGTCGAAGACCACCGCCGCCGGATCGCCACCGGCCTGAGTCTTGATCACCGGCACGCCGAGCCGCTCCCCCCAGAGGCAGATCTGCTCGATGGCTGCGGCCCGGAAGGTGTCCGCCGCGGCGATCAGCACCGAGCGGCCGGCGGCCTGGTCGCGACGGGCGAGCTTGGCGATGGAGGTGGTCTTGCCCACGCCGTTGATGCCCACGACCAGGGTGACCTGTGGCCCGCTCACCTCGGGCGGAGCCTTGGGCAGGCCGGCGAGGAGCGCCGCCATGGAGTCGGCGAGCCGCGCCCGCAGCCGCGCGAGATCCTGCACCTCGTCCCGGCCCACGGCCGCCTTCAGATCCTCGACCAGGGCAACGCTGGTCTCGACTCCCAGGTCGGCACCGATCAGTGCCTCCTCCAGGAATTCGAGGGTCTCGGCGTCGAGGGTACCGCGGCCTTCGAAAGCGTTGCCCACGCGTTCGAAGATCTCGGTGTGAGTCATGAACAGGCCCTTCTTGAGCTTCTGCCAGAAGCCCTTCCGGGTGTTCGGTACGGCCGGTTCGGGGGCCAGGGTCAGGGTATCGGGTCCGGGGGGTCCGGGCGGAGCTGCGCGTTTCATCGCGGCGGAGGATAGCAAAGGCGCTCGGCCAGCCAGCCTCGAACTTCGTCCAGGCGGTCGAGACCCCGGGGGAAGCGGACCGCCCAGGTGGGCACGGACCGAGCTCCGGCGGCGGCCCAGGCCAGGTGCTCGGCCAGCAGCCGAGACGAGAACAGGCGGGCGATCATGGTGTGGGCCACCCAGGCGGCCGCGGCCTCGGCCGGCGGCAGGCGCCGAGCGACCGGCTCACGCGCGTCGCCCTCGAGCACGACCAGTGCGGTTAAGGACAGGCGGTCGCCCGCGCCGGATCGCCGCCGCTCGGGCGAGAGCTTGAGCTGGGGAAAGCCGCCCAGGCCCCGCGCGGAGCCGTCGGGCTCGAAGGCCACGGGCAGAAGATCATCCGCGAAGGACCGCCAGTTCGCCCCGGCGGAATGCGCCAGGGTCGACTTACCGGCTCCGGAGGCTCCCAGAAAGGCGATCAGCCCCTCCTCCACCCGCACGGCGCCGGCATGCAACCCGAAGACACCGCCTTGGGCCAGCGCGAGCAGGAGCGGTGGCCCGAGGAGCACGTGCTCGAGCCACCGGTCGTCCCCCGGAGGCGCCGGATCGACCACCTCGATCAAGCCCGCGGCGAGATCGATCCCGATCGATACCTGGTCCACTTCGAGCCAGGCGCGATCGCCGTCCCACCAGATCGAGAGGCGCGCGCGACCGCCGGCCACGGAGACTTCGTTGGCGAAGACCGACCGCCCGGCCCGGGCCACGAAGGGCGGTCGAGCGGGAAAGGCCATGGGGGCGAGAGAAATCGGGTCCAGCTCGACGAAGGGACGGTCGGAAGCCAGTTCGAGCCCCAGCAAGCGGGCACCGTGGTCCGCGCGGTCGCGGCCGGCGAGGCGGAGGAGAACCCTCACCGATCGTCCCTTCCCCGTAGGGGCGGGTCTGCGACCCGCCCTCTTCGAGGGGAAGAAAAAGGGCGGGTCACAGACCCGCCCCTACCCTTCGAATCATCGATTTGCGTAGTACGAGCC
>CXWL01000014.1_pt1 | contig 55242 bp, 55 predicted proteins | sample 590931 | NCBI WGS metagenome assembly CXWL01 (sample SAMEA3498368, study PRJEB10139) | groundwater metagenome | biome: water well; material: biofilm material | place: Germany | collected 2015-04-27 | reverse complement strand
GCCAGTTCGCATCCGATGGGACCGGCCCCGATCACACCGATTCGCTGTGGCAACTCAGTTAATGAGAAGACGGTTTCGTTCGTAAGATAGCCAGCTTCCTGCAGCCCGGGGGTCGGAGGAGCCGATGCTCGTGCACCGGTGCAGACGGCGGCTTTTACAAACGTCAGGGTCCGATCACCCGCCGGTCCTTCGACTTGGATGGTATCGGGACCGAGAAAGCGCCCGCTGCCGATGTAGATGTCCACGCCCAGCGTGGCATAGCGCTGGACCGAATCGTTCTGGCTGATGCGCGCCCGAAGTTTCCGCATGCGAGCCATGACTGCGCCGAAATCATATTTCACGCCGGCTGGTATATGAAGACCGAATTCCGCTGCTTTCCGGAGGTCGGCCCAGGCCCTGGCGGCTCGGATCACCCCCTTCGACGGCACACATCCGACATTCAAGCAGTCCCCTCCCATCAGATGCTTTTCGATCAACGCGACTTTGGCTCCCAGGCTTGCCGCAACGACCGCCGTAATGAGTCCAGCCGTGCCGGCTCCGATCACCACCATGTTGTATCGACCGGTCGGCTCAGGGTTGATCCAATTGAGAGGATGCACATTGGCGACGAGCTGCTGGTTGTACTCGTCGTTTGGAAGCATCAATGACTGGTCGTGCTCACTCATTCCAACGATCCTTGNNTTTATAGACGACCGGCACGAGGGCGAGTAGCCCCAAGAGCACAAAGGCGCCGATGACGTTGGGCGATGCGATTTCCTTCAGGGAGTTCATGGTCCCCAGTTGGCGTCCTGCATAGGCATAGACGAACGAACCGGGAATAATGCCGAGCGCGGTGGCTCCGATATAGGTCCCCGCGCTCACGCGGGTCAGTCCTGATACCAAATTGACCACAAAGAACGGAAAGAGTGGAATCAGTCGCAGCGTCAGCAGGTAGCTGAANNCGGCACCGAACGCGAACCCTCCGGCCAGGGTGAGAATGACCGCACCCGGCAGCGACAAGCCGGTAACGATCGCATAGGCGACAATGAAGATGCCGACCGCGGCGAGATAGTTGGCGTCTGTAAACGCCAAGAGATGATCTCGATTCTCTTTGAGGGCGTTTAACGATAAGAACCGCCCCAGATCGAAATAGAAGAACGCTCCGATGGCCAGTCCGATCATCAGCGCGATGAGGACTTTGCCTGAAGGATGCGCCTTCGTGGAAGGAGCGGGTACTGTGCTCTGATGCAAAGGAGGGATCGGACGGGTCTCGTCATCTTGATGTCCGTCTGCACACTGTGTTCCCATCAACTGGACTCCCTTCGTGTGGCTGCGTAAAACCAGGCGGAGATTAGGCCGCGCTTCAGGTGCTCTGGAAGCATCTCCCTTCAACATGATCCCACGATACCCCACTTGCCGGTGAGATTCTGTGAGCCAGGTCACAGTGTGATGGGTAGAGGACGACTCGGAGATATGCGTGGTATATCAGATGTTTCCGCTGTGATTTCACACCAATGTGTCAGGTGGATGACAGTCCCTTTTCGAAAAAATAATGCGATCTAATGGCTTTGGCAGGAAGAGATGTATTGCCTCATGGGGCAGATATCATTAGACTGTCGCCCTGGACTTTGGTTGATCACATGGAACAGCCTTCTTCATCCACGAATAAGCTGTGGTACCTCAAGCACATTCGCTTGTTCGACGGGATCTCTCCGTCTGATATGCACGAGATGGAGAAGATTACCCGTATGGAGGAAGTCAAGAAACGGCAACCTCTCTATCTCCCCGGTGACCCGAGCAGCAGTGTGTACTTGCTGAAAAAGGGGCGCGTCAAAATCGCCAATACGGCGCCCAGCGGGAAAGAGGTGACGTTTGAAATCCTGGAGCCAGGTGAAGTCTTCGGCGAGTTGGAGGTGATGGACGATACCCCCCGATCGACATCGGCCGAGACGCTCGATGACACACTGATCTGCGTGATCCCTCGGAAAGACTTCGATCAGTACCTCGCGATGCATCCGAACGTGACGGTGAAGCTCACCAAGCTCATCGGCCTGCGACTGCGAAAGATTCAGAGCCGTGTCGAAGATCTCGTCTTTCGCGATGTACCGGCCCGCTTAGCTCGCCTCCTTGTTGAGGTCGGGAAGACTGATGGCGTCGCGGAGAAGCAGGGGATTCGTCTCAAGGCCAAGTTGACCCATCAAGAAATGGCCAACCTGATTGGGTGCAGTCGCGAAACGGTGAGCACCATCATCGGACAGTTTCGGGACCAAGGATTCATTTTTATGGATGGACGGACGATCACCATTCTGAAGCCGGACGCTCTTTCTCGCCTCGCTTCCTGACCATTGTCTTCTGCCCTTCAGTCAGCTGGCTTCTTGCGGGCGATGGGAGCAGACTGTGTTCCCATCGCCTGCAAGGACGTAGGCCCGTTGCCCACGATTAAGATCGAGGCTTCAGAAGTTGAAGCGATCGGGTCATACCAAAGACAAAACTGGTTCCCTGCGCAAGGTTGTTGTTGGCATCACGTGCCAAGGGGATTTGGGCCATAAAATACACCGACGTCCCTTCTGTATATCGAGACGTGAAGAGTTGCCCAATGTCGAGTTGAAATCCTGGCGTATAGGCAAAATGGGTCGATCCAGTATTCGGCACTCGGCGATCGAGGATCCGAGGATCGATTACCGTCGGTTCCTCCCCGGAAAACGGTGCGGCCGATTGCTCCAGATTTGCCGTGACGTTGTCCTGCGTGAGATAGCGGAAGTTGAGTTGATGAGATAACACAAGCCATGGGGTCGTGACCAGATTCACTCCGGCGTTGAACTGGTACTCGTCTCCAAATTGATACCCATCCCGATTGCGGAAGGTATGGCGATAGCTGGCGAAGGCAAACTGGCTCAATCGATGGGGAATCAGCTCATAGGTTTGGTAAATCGAGCCGATGAGACCAACCTGGCCACGCCCCAATTGCCCTGGGGATTCCAAGATCTGCCCTGAGCTATCCCGTGCCTGGGTATCCCCGGTCGGCAATTCCAGGCCGAACCCCATGACGATATTGTGGCGAAGAGTCGGCAACACGTTGTACTTGGCGGTCATCCGCACATCGCCGAAGCCATTATCTGAAAAGTTGACCGGCTCGCCGAACTCGGTCACCGACTCGCCGAGCCCATCGCTGTGCAGGTGTTTACGCTTGAGATAGGGCACGGTCAATTGAACGGCAAGTCGGTCCGTGACGCCATAGTTCAAGTCGAGCGTATAGCTCTGTGTGATTGTTCGAACTTCCTGGTGGTGATCTAGAATCAACCGTTGCTGAGCCTGATTCGCCGCCGGAATAATCCCTGTGGCGCCGCTGAGCAGCCGCATCGGGGTATAGTTGTAGATCCCACTCACCGTCAGCACGCCTTGTTGCGGGACCTGTTGCTGTGCTCCGATGACTACAAAGCAGCTGACGGCGCCACAGGAGGCAAGCGCCTCCGATCGCAGAAACACGGGAGAGAGGGCCAGAAAGCAGAGAAATGACACGTAACGAGAGAATCGCATGGTACTGGCTCCTTCGATGGCCGGTTCACATCTTCCGCCGGAGCGAAGACGCACCGAGAGAATGACGAGAGCGCCCGTTACGATCCTCTCGAGTGGATGTGCCAGAGGTACCGATATCAATCGCGAGGTCGCAACCGGGCCGAATCATAATGTTTCGCCGTTACCGATCAGGCCTCGGAGGGCGGTCCTCGGGTGAACGGTCGAGAACGCGACACATTCAGAGGGGGAACAGAATGGCTGGAGTGGAGGACTTCTTGGGCTGTAAAACATGGGGCATCAAGTTGGGCAGCGGTATCGATGGCTTGGCTTGCGGCACAGAGCCAGGCACAGACTGGACTTGAATGGGTATTAGACTGATGGTTCCCATGCTCGATCTCATGAACGATAACCTGATGACCTGTGATCGGGGCGAAAAACACCCCTGCCAGCACGATCATGAGATGTAATCGGAATCGAGCACGTATAGACGGAGCAATCCATCCGGTCAAAGAAGCTGCCTCCACGATAACGGTACCACTCGACCCCTTTCGGTTCCTGTCGCCCTTCTACGAGGGATGGAAGAAAATAACTGTGAGGTAGATTACAGTCTTGGACCGGCCCCAACCTATTCGCACACCCGCCCATAAGCCACCGGGAATTGGCGTGGATATTTTCTAGCGAAGCGATGAACTACCTGATTCTTTCTCTATTTCATTAATGGCTTCGAGCACCAGCCGCTCAGCCTCCGACCACTGTTCAAGATCGTGTCCATACTCGCAGCTGTTCCGGCGGAGACCTGATGGGCTGCTTCTTGGATGATCTTGCCGTAACTGTCCCTGCCTTGGTTGCTCCCGTTACTGCAGAGCTTAACAATGAGGTCCGTGTTGAATAGGTTTCTACTCGCCGTTCGCTCGTTCAACATGGCCGCCGAATTTGTAGCGCATCGCGGAGAGCACCTTCTCAGCAAACGAATGGTCTTGGCGCGAACGGAATCTCGTATACAACGACGCGGAGAGGACATCCGCTCGCACCCCCTCTTCGATCGCCGCCATGATGGTCCACCGTCCTTCGCCGGAATCTTGGACCACTCCGGTAAAATGTGACAGGTCCGGATTCTCCACTAGCGCCGCAGCGGTCAAATCGAGCAGCCACGATCCCACCACGCTGCCGCGCCGCCAGACTTCGGCGATCTCCGGCAAATTCAAGTCATACTGCATATCCTTGGGAACGTTCTCCGAGTTGGCATGATGAAAGATATCGAAGCCTTCGGCGTAGGCCTGCATCAGGCCGTACTCAATTCCATTGTGCACCATTTTGACGAAATGCCCGGCACCGGATGGCCCGCAATACAAATACCCTTCTTCCGCTGTACCTGTGACCGTGCTCCGGCCTGGAGTGCGTGGAAGATCGCCCCGGCCAGGTGCCAGCGTTTTGAAAATCGGATCGAGGCCTCTCACTATCGGTTCAGGTCCTCCGATCATCAAGCAATAGCCCCGATCCAAGCCCCAGGTTCCTCCGCTGGTGCCCACATCAACGTAGTGCAAGCTTCGGTTCTTGAGCGATCCGGCGCGCCGGACATCGTCTTTGAAGTAGGAGTTCCCTCCGTCGATGACGATATCGTTAGGCTCAAGCCGATGGCCGAGAGCCTGTACGGTCGTTTCAGTAGCCTCTCCCGCCGGCACCATCACCCACAGGGCGCGCGGTGCGCTCAGTCGGTTGACCAGCTCATCTAGAGAACCAGCTCCAACGGCACCTTCGGCAACCAGCCGTTGGACATGCTCCGGATTCCTGTCGTACACCACGCACTGATGTCCTCCGCGCATCAACCGCCGGACCATATTGGCCCCCATTTTCCCGAGTCCGATCATTCCCAATTGCATGAGTCCCTCTCCTTCTGCGCCGATCTAACTGGCGCGCTTGTGTTCTTCGTGACAACTCAACGAGCGTTGGCTCTACGAGGGAGCCGTCCTCCCACAGGAGCCATCTTCTTTAGGTGGTTGTCAGAATGATTCTGGCCGGCAGAGACCAACTCGTGCAGATCGTATGCGAGCAGATCGCCTACGCGATCCAGGCTGATGTCTGCTGCGGGAAACGCCGAAAGGATGGCGGGATCGACGGCATAATGCCCCTGGCGGGGAAACACGGTCGTCACCCGTGGTCCCCAGGCTTGCTTGACGGCCGTCAAGATGCGGAGCTTATCGTCCACCAGCACATAATGATCGGCGGGATAGCGGCGTTCGACCGCATCCAACTCATGCTCTTTGTGGATGTAGATCAGGACGTGGCCCTCGACCGCTTCGAATAGACCGGACCGCTCGACCTTACGCGGCTGGAACACTACATCTCCGTCGGACAGAATGACGGGCGTGCCCCATTCTCCGCACCGTTCCACCACGTCCAGCGAGTTCGGATAGAGCCGGTTCGCGAAGGGATAGTTCACCAGGTACGACGAAATCGCCAACAGGTTGTGATCGTGGACATGCTCGATCCGGTACCGTTGGAGAGCCCCGAGGTAGTCGGCGTAACCGAGTTCCGCGCGCAGCTGCTCGAAAATCGTCCAGTACTGCCGCTCGCACGCAGGTCCGACTTCCTGTTTGAGATGCCGCCGAAGATCGGCCGCCACTCGATCGTTGTCGAGCAGGGTGTTATCGACATCGAGCAGGAAGACCACGCGTTGTGCCTTCGTCTTCTTCGCCGTTTCTTGTCGCGGTGTCTTCACCTTCATGTCCTTCTCTCCTCCCAGAGTCGCCGTCCGCCGATGAACGCATGGGCGTTGTCTCCGAGACGAACGCCTTTGGGGATCGACTGAAGTTTCTTCGCATTGCCTCCCCCCAGCACGACATAGTCGGCCACCAGCGCCGCGCGCAACCGGCTGACGACATCATCAACTGCCCGCCGCCACTTCTGCTTGCCGATTCGTTCGAGCCCGCGGCTCCCGACATAGTCCTCGAAGGTCCTGCCTTTCTTGTAGGGTAAATGGGCGAGCTCCATCGGCATGAGTATCCAATCTGCGATCAGCGCCGACCCCAGTCCTGTGCCCAGGCCGAGGAAGAGCATCCTGCCTCCCTCATAACTTCCTAGAGCCTGCATGGCCGCATCGTTGATCACCTTGACGGGACATCCGAAGGCCTTCTCGAAATCGAATCCCATCCAACCAACTCCCAAGTTCTTCGGCTCCTCCAAGAGCGTCCCCCTGTTCACGGGTCCAGGGTATCCGATCGAGACCGCGTCGAACCTCCAACCCTTCGCCGCTTTCACCACACCTGCCACCATCTGCTCAGCCGTCAACTCCGGTCCCGAGCGAAACTTCCGGACAGTCCGCTGACCGGACGCCAAGAGCTTAACGTTCGTGCCGCCTACATCGACCACCAAGATTTTCATCGAGCCTCCGGCGCCTTCCCTATTCCAATGACAGAATGGATCGCTTCGATGACCACAGACGACCCACGCGCCACGTTGCCTTCGCGGCCGCGAAGATCGCGCGCCAGCCGAGCGTGGCCGAGACGATACGCTGCGCGCGCTCGGCATGCGTCCCTTTCAGCGCGGCCACCCCTTTTGTCTCAGAGAGGGCGAGATGCACGGCGCTGCCGATCAACGCGAGTTGCGTATAGGTCTGTGGGAAATTGCCGAGGAACGCGCGGTTGGCGGGATCAATCTCTTCGGCATACAGGCCGACATCGTTCGCGCAGTCCACCAGCCGGTGGAACAAGCCCGCCGCTTCTTCCTTCCGGCCGATGTAAAGCAACGCATCGACGAGCCAGAAGCTGCAAATCAAAAACGCGCCCTCGTCCCCCTCCAGGCCATCCTCGTTCTTGTACCGGTGCAGAAAATCGCCTGATCGTAATTCCCGCTCGATCGCGTCGATGGTGGCCGTCGCGGTCCGGTCGTCGACCGGAAACCCGGTCATCGGGACCAACAGCAGCGCCGCGTCCGCCTCACAGCGTCCGTAGGCTTGGACGAAATGATCGCCGTCCGTGGACACACCGTGGGTCCGCACCTCGGCGACGATGCGATCCCGTTCATGCTCCCAGCGCGAATGCGAACCGAGCAGGCGAATCGCCCGATCCAATGCGACCCAGCTCATGATTTTTCCGTGAACGTGATGCAACGGCGGGCCGCGCATTTCCCACAGGCCTTGGTCCGGTTCATGCCAATGGTCGGCCACGAAATCGGCCAGCGCGCCGAGCATCCCGCGCGCATGCGCGTTGAACTGTCCGCCAAGCGTCTCAAACAACAGGGCCCAATCCAGAATCTCGCCATAGATATCGATTTGCTGCTGCCTGTACGCCCCGTTGCCTTGCCGCACGGGACGGCTCCCGCAGTAACCGTCCAAATGATCGAGCGTACGCTCATCGAGTTCCGTCTCTCCGTCGATCCCGTACATGATCCGCAGATTCGGCGAGGTGGCGGCGCAGACGCGCGGAAGATAGGCGCTGAACCGGCGAGCTTCTCCTCCGTACCCGCTCACGGCCAGCGCATAGAGCGCGAAGGCCGAATCCCGGAGCCAGCAATAGCGATAATCCCAATTGCGGGTGCCGCCGAGGCTCTCGGGAAGCGACGTCGTGGGCGCCGCGACGATGGCGCCGGACGGCGCATAGATCAGGAGCTTGATCGCCAGCAAGCTGCGTTTGACCGATTCCTTATAAGGTCCGTTGTAGCGACAGTAGGCAATCCACTCCCGCCAGAATGCGGCAGTGATCGACATATACCGGTCGACGAGGCTGAGCGGGTCGACCTGTGCGGAGGACTGCAGAGCCAGGAGCAGTGTTCGTTTCTGCCCCTTCTGCAATTGAACCGTCGCCGCAGCGGTATCACCGATCAGCGACACATCGCCGAGGTCGTGATACAGGACCGGTCCTCCGTCGGTGACAATCCTGTTCTCGTCAGAGCGCAGCTTCGCCGTGTCCCGTCCGAACGCCAGGCTCGGGCGATAGTCCATGTGTAATTCAAGCGACCCTTCCCGAACTTCTACCGTCCGAATCAGAAAGTTCGGAGCGACCAGATCGACGTAGTTATGCGTCCCGCAGCCGGGCCTTCGCCCTACCGGCATAAAGTCGGTCACGACCACGGTACCCTGGGCCGTTGTGAAGGTCGTCTGCAGGATGTTGGTGTCTTCGAGATACGCACGGGTCGTCGCATGATCGCCGATGGGCGTGATTGAGAGATAACCGCCCTGTCCGGCATCGAGAAGACGGCAGAAGGTCGGGTCGGCGTCGAAGCGGCCCAGGCAACACCAGTCGATCGATCCGTCGCGGGCCACCAGGGCCGCGCCATGACAGTCGCCGATCAATGCATAGTCGCGGATCGGCCGGTAGGGTCGTGCCACGTCAAGGCCATGGTGCGTCAATCTCTCCCCGGTCATGTCTGCTCTTTCGGGCTCTGCCATCCACCGAATGGAGCGATCAGCGCGTGAGATTCGTACGGTCCCCATGAGCCCGGCTCGTATTCATAGACCGGCGTCGGCATCCTCAGGACCGGATCGACCACACGCCAACTAGCTTCGACGCCGTCCTGGCGCGCGAACAACGACGGATCGTCGGTCATCGCGTCGCCAATCAACCGTTCATAGGCTTCCATCTCGTCTCCTCGCTGGTGGCACACAAAGAGTTCGGTTTCATCCCCGATCATCTTGTCGCCTGGGACTTTGGCGCGCGCGCCGATCGCGACCGCCACCCGATCGGGACCGAGCCGGAAGCGCACATAATTGCGCAGCCCGTTGAGCGTCTCGCCGAAGACGTTCTGGGGCGGACGTTTCAACGTCACGATGACCTCCGTGGCGGTGACCGGCAGGTGTTTGCCCGCTCGGATAAAGAACGGCACCCCCTCCCAGCGCCAGGAATCGAGATGGACTTGCAGTGATGCGAACGTTTCGACTTGGGAATCCGGTGCTACCCCAGGTTCGGCGCGATAACCGCGAAACTGGCCTCGCACCAGGGTCTGTCCGGTGAGCGGCCGCATCCGTTTGAAGACCTTGACCCGCTCGTCGCGTAACGCTTCCCCCGCGCCGCTGACGGGCGGTTCCATCGCCAGATTCGCGACGACCTGGAGCAGATGGTTCTGAACGACATCACGGAGCGCCCCGGTCTCCTCATAGAACCCGCCGCGGCCTGAGACGCCGAACTGTTCCGCCATCGTGATCTGCACACTGTCCACATAGGTGCGGTTCCAGATCGGCTCGAGGAACGAATTGGCAAACCGGAAATACAGGAGGTTCTGAATCGACTCTTTTCCCAGGTAGTGGTCGATGCGGAAGATCGCCGATTCGTCGAAGACGGGATGCAGCGTCCGGTTGAGCGCCTGAGCCGATGCCAGGTCACGCCCGAAAGGTTTTTCGACCATCACCCTCCCGCCACGCGAACAGCCGGACTTGCCCAGGCCTACCACCACCGTGGGAAACATGCTGGGCGGGATTGCCAGATAATAGAGGGGGTGCCGCGCACCGCCGAGTTCCTGCCGGAGACGGACGAAGGTTTCCTCTTCCCGATAGTCGCCGTCGACATATCGCAGTAGCCGAACGAGTGTGGCAAACGCTGCCTCATCGACTCCACCGCCGAATTGGCTGATGCTCTCGCGGGCGCGATCTCGCAGTTGATCGAGAGTTCGATTCGCTTTGGCCACCCCGATCACCGGCACTGTTAAATGCTCCTTCTTGATCATCGCTTGCAAGGCGGGAAAGATCTTCTTGAACGCCAAATCGCCGGTGGCGCCGAACAACACGATCGCGTCTACTTGTGACTCGGTCATCGTTCCCTCCGGATTGAATCGAGCACTTTCATGCACGTAGTGATCTACATTTCGCTCGGTCGAATTCTCAGGCCAACGCCTGGCCGATCGCTCTCTTGAGGGTTGCCAATCCTGCCGGCACATCGGCGCCAAGGTCCACCCGCAACAGCCGCCGGCCGCGCTCCGCCAGAACGTGAAAATCGCCGCGCGCCTGCGCCGCCTTGACGATCCCGAATGTATAGCGCTGACCCGGCACCGGCAGGTCTGCGGCGTCCTCGCAGGTGATCTGGAGAAAGACCCCGCTGTTCGGTCCCCCTTTATAGGCCTGGCCTGTGGAATGCAGGAACCGAGGGCCGAAGCCCAGACAGGTCGCGACGCGTTTTGCGTCACGCACGCGGTGTCGTATAGCTTGGAGCCACGTGTCATGCGCGTGGTTCATATCAAGATAAGCCAGCAGCGCGAAGTAATCTCCAGTAGCGAGTCGATTCAAGTGGGCCCTGAGATAACTCGTCAGCGACAGAGATGTGCCCGTCACGGCCTTGAGTGTCTCGACATAGGTCGGATCACCATAGAGCCTGACCCCTTGCTCTTCCATGATCGGAGATTCCGGCGGGAGCGCTCCGGTTCGTTCGTATTCGGACGTCAACCGTTTGGTCGCAATTTTGCTGGCTTCCACGTCCGGCTGATTGAACGGGTTGATTCCCATCACGGCCCCCGCGACTGCCGTGGCGAATTCCCAACGGAACAACTCCTGCCCCAAATCATAGACGTCGGCTACGGAGATACGGACGACCGGCTGTCCCATTTGCTCAAGCTTGTCGATGGCATCATCCTGGCCTTTGTCGGACCCGGACTGCAGCCGGATGTACACAAACATCCGGTCCGTCCCATAGACCTCCGGCGCTCCGACCGCTTCGCGATCGACCGGGATAATCCCCTTGCCGTCCTTGCCGGTCGATTCGGCCAGGAGCTGTTCGAGCCAGGCGCCCAACGATGCCAAGCCGGGTGATGCAATGATCGTGAGTTTGTCGCGGCCATGATTGGCCAGCACACCTATGATGGCGCCGAGCACCAGGCCTGGATTTTCCTCTGCCGGTACGGAGGAAGCACAGGCCTGCACCATCGTTTCCGCCCGGTTGAGAAACTGGAACATATCGACGCCCATGACGGAGGCGGGCACCAAACCGAAATTCGACAGCGCGGAATAGCGGCCACCGATACTTGGAAGCCCGAACAAGACATGGCGAAACCCAGCCGCCTCGGCCGCCTGCTGTAACGCCGAACCGGGATCGGTAATAGCGATGAACCGTCTGGCCGCCTCTTTTGCGCCGATAAGGCGCTCGACCAAGTCGAAGAAGTATTGCTTGAAAATATTCGGCTCAAGCGTGCTCCCAGACTTGCTCGACACGATGAACAGGGTCGTCACGAGATTGATTTTCTTCTCGATGGCTTTGATCTGAGCCGGATCAGTTGAATCCAGAATATGGAGTTCCGGATAGCCCTCGCGCGTCCCGAACGTCATCTTCATCACTTCCGGGCAAAGGCTCGACCCGCCCATTCCCAGGACCAGGGCATGCGTGAATCCTCTGTGTTTGGTTTCTTCAGCAAGGCCGGTCAGAATCTTGAGATGCGCCAGTCGGCCTTCCGTGATTCCTAACCAACCAAGCCATTGGCCTTCGTCTTTCCCGGTCCAGAGAGACGGATCTCGTGACCACAGCCGTCGCACCTTGTTGCTGTCGCGCCATTCCTGAAGAGTGGATCGCACGGCGGCAGTTAGAGATGTCGGCAAGGTGTAGGAGTATCTCGTCATGCTGGAAGATGTATCTGTCTTGCAGTGACACTCCACGGCGACAAGGAGCTTGTCGAAGGCATCACTGAACAGCTGTAACCCCTCACGCAACAGCCGGTCAGTGATCTCCTTCATCGAGAACCCTGCTCGTTCAAACGACCGCATCGTCTCCGTCGCCTGCTCAATCCCTTCAGTGAGCCGGCTTTGAGGACGACCATGATCGCGAAAGGCCTCGAACGTCGCGGGGGGAACGGTGTTGACTGTGTCGGGGCCGATCAGTTCCTCCACATAGATCACGTCGCGATAGGCATGGTTTTTCGTGCCGGTACTGGCCCAGAGCACCCGTTGGGTCATGGCGCCTCGCCTGGCCAATGCCGCCCAGCGAGGACCAGAGAACAGTCTGCGGTACCGTTGATAGGCGGCGGTTTCAAGTTCCAAGTGCAACGGGTGAATAATGGCGCAGCTGCGCATAGACCTCCAGGGGTGTGGCAAAGTCCAAACATTTGCGGGGACGCGTATTCAACCGATGGGCAATGGCATTCAACTCACGCTGGGTATAGCCCGACAGGTCCGTGCCTTTGGGCAAATACTGACGCAGCAACCCGTTGGTGTTCTCATTGGTCCCGCGTTGCCACGGGCTGTAGGGATCGGCGAAGAAGACCTGGATCGCAAGGCGCTTGGTCAGGCGTTCATGCTCGGCCATCTCTTTCCCGCGATCATAGGTCAACGTTTTGCGCAGCAGCACAGGCACATGCCGAAGTTTCTTCGTGAACCCCTCGCGGGCACTCCTCGCATCGGTCCCCTCCATTCTGGCCAGAATGACCAAGCGGGTCGTTCGCTCCACCAGAGTCCCGACGGCCGAGCCATTGCGTGCCCCCTTGATCAGGTCGCCTTCCCAGTGGCCCGGCACGATGCGAGTCGCCACGTCAGCCGGGCGTTCGGCAATCGGCGTCATATTGGGGATCTGGCCACGTCGATCCGTCCCTCGCGCTCGAGGCCGACGCGCCTTGCGCGCCTGACGCAGCGACGCCAGCAGTGCGCTCCGCAGCGTACCACGTGGCAACACATACAGCGCCGCATAGATGGTTTCTGCCGAGAGGTGCTTCTTCATGTCGCCAGGATACGCGCGTCGGAGGCGGCCGGCAATCTGCTCCGGCGAGCAGCCCTCAGCCAGATGGTTCTGCACGTACTGCCACAGCCAAGGATCCAAGAGTTTCCGCCGGCGCCGCGGCTGACAGGCTCGACCGGCTGCGATCGTGTGTGCCGTGCAGGCTCGATACGGTCGGCCCCGTGTCACATTGCGCGCCACTTCGCGACTCACCGTGCTGGACGACCGCCCCAAGCACCGCGCCAGCTCCCGCAGCGAATGGCCCTGGGCCAGCCCCAGACTGACGGTCTCACGTTCTTCGGCACTCATGTGTCTATAGGATCTCGTGGGCATGGCAACACCGTAGCCCATCCGGGCTTGAAGTGTTGCACTTGGAGTTAGAACTCAAGGGCTAATTTGGCATTCGCGATCGCGATGGTCCCTTGGAGGTTTCTGAGCAATGTCCGTTCAGTTTCTGCAGTAGAAGTCTTGACCCGCGCGGCAATCATGCTGTCGACGGCCGTATCGATCCGGCTGACGAAAAAACTGGCCACGCTCGCGACGCTCCCGGCATCGCCGCCCCGCGCCGTCAACTGTTCCAAGCCCGTGAGATACGCCTCGGCAACCAGCTCATAGGTTTCCTGTGCAAACAGCAGGGTGACGTTGACGTTGATCCCCTTGCCGATCAGTTGCACGATGGCGGGAATCCCTTCCGGGGTGGCCGGCACTTTGATCATCAAATTGTCGCGATCGACGGCGTCCCACAGGCGCTTCGCTTCGTCGAGCGTGCCCCGCGTATCGTGGGCCAGATGGGGGGAGACTTCCAGGCTCACATAGCCGTCGCGCCGCTTCGTCCTGGTATAGACCGGCTGCAGTAAGTCGGCAGCGGCTTGGATATCCTCGATGGCCAGCCGCTCGTAGCGCGCCTTCGCGTCCAAGTCCGGCCTTCGATCGAGTTCCTGTAGTGCCGCCTTGTAGTCGGTGCTGTCGGTCATGGCTTTCTCGAAGATGGCGGGGTTCGACGTGAGGCCTTGCACCCCATCGTCGTCAATCAGGCGTTGCAATTCGCCGCTGTCGATGAGACTCCGCCTGATGTAGTCGAGCCAGACGGATTGTCCGAGCGTGTGGAGGGCCTGAGTCGGGCTCAAGGAGGTCTGTTGTGAAGGCGTCATGGAATCCTCTCTTTCATCCTCGTGTGTGGCTTGTTTCAACGTGTGCCAGCTGCTCTTTGACCGCCGCCATCAACCGTTCAGGTGTAAACCCGAATTTCTTCTGCAAGGCTTTGAGGGGCGCCGATGCTCCGAAGGTGTTCATGCCGATGCTGGTCCCCGCCGGACCGACATACCGATCCCACCCTGTCGTCGCGGCTTGCTCGACGGAAATCCTGGCCGTGACGTTCGGAGGGAGCACCTGATCGCGATAGGTTTGGCTCTGCCGCTCGAAGAGTTCCCACGAGGGCATGCTCACCACGCGGGCTTGGATGCCTTCGGCGATGAGGCGCTCATAGACGGCGATACAAAGGGATACTTCGCTGCCGGTTGCCAGCAGCAAGATCTCCGGCTTCCCGCCGGGCGCATCGGCAAGCACGTAAGCGCCTTGTGCCAAACCTGAGGCCGGCGCATACTGCGTGCGGTCCAGCGTCGGGAGGGCCTGACGACTGAGGACGAGCACCGCCGGCTGATGGTGGAGCCGCATGATGACACGCCAGGCTTCCGTGACCTCATTGGCATCCGCCGGCCGGATGACCAGGAGGCCGGGGATCGCTCGCAGAGCAGCCAGTTGTTCGATAGGCTGATGGGTAGGTCCGTCTTCGCCTACTCCGATGGAATCATGGGTGAAGATATGAATGACGGGAATCTCCATGATCGCGCTCAGCCTGATCGCCGGCTTCGCATAGTCGCTGAAGATCAAGAAGCCGGATCCGAAGGCCCGCACTTTCGAGAGAGACAGCCCGTTCAAGATCGCACCCATCGCATGTTCGCGCACGCCGAAGTGCAGGTTGCGTCCACCATAGTCGGCCGAGGAAAAATCGCCGTCGCCTTCGAATGTGAGTCGCGTTTTGGTGGAAGGAGTGAGGTCCGCCGAGCCGCCGATGAGCCAGGGTACTCGCCGCGCCACAACGTTCAACACCTGGGCTGAGGCATCGCGTCCGGCTAGGCCCTTCTGGTCTGCTGGGAAAATCGGCAGATCCTTCTCCCAGCCATCCGGCAGTTGCCGGCGCTGCATCCGATAGAGCGAATCCGCCAACTCAGGAAACTTCAACTTGTAAGCCGTGAATCGTGCCATCCACTGTTCGCGCGCTGTCCGGCCGCGCGCGCCCATGCCGTGCTGAAAATGTTCGGGTACGCCGTCCGGGACGAGGAACTTCGCCTCTTCCGGCCACCCATACCAGCGTTTTGCCAGCTTGATTTCTTCTTCGCCCAACGGCTCCCCGTGCGCCGCGCTGCTGTCCTGCTTGTGCGGGGCGCCATAGCCAATATGGCTATCGACGATGATGAGGGTCGGCCGATCTTCGCAGTGGCGAAAGACGGTCAGGGCCCGAGCCAGAGTTGCCAGATCGTTGGCATCGCTGACCCGCGTCACGTTCCAGTCGTACGCAAGAAAGCGGGTCGCCACATCTTCCGTGAAGGCCAAGTCCGTGCGGCCTTCAATCGTGATCTTGTTGCTGTCGTAGATCCAACAGAGATTGGAGAGTTTGAGATGCCCGGCTAGGGACGCCGCCTCGCCCGAGATGCCTTCCATCATACAGCCGTCACCGCACAGCGCATACACGTCGTAATCGATCATGTGAAAATCAGGGCGATTAAAATGTGCACCCATCCACCGGCTCGCCATGGCCATGCCCACGCTGGTGGCGACGCCTTGGCCTAACGGACCGGTCGTCGTTTCGACGCCGGAGGTCCAACGATATTCCGGATGGCCGGGGCACTTGCTGTCCAGCTGGCGGAACTTCTTGATGTCCTCTAGCCTGACCGAGAGTTCCCCTACCGTTTCGTAGGCCGGATTGACGGCTTTCACACCGCACAGGTGGAGCATGGAATAGAGCAGCATGGAGGCATGGCCGATCGAGAGCACGAACCGGTCGCGATTGGGCCAGATTGGATCGTCGGGATCAAAACGTAGCACATCCTGCCACAGTGTGTAGACGACCGGCGCCAGTGCCATCGCCGTGCCGGGGTGACCGGAGTTCGCGGCTTGAACGGCGTCCATCGACAGGGTTCGAATGGTGTTGATGCATTGCTGATCGATCGAGTGTGTTCTCATGGTGATCCCGACCTCCGTACATTTCGAAGCCAGTGCCTGCATTCCAGCATCGTGATGCTCTCTCGCAGGCTAGCATTCCTATGATGAGACGTCTGTGAGCTGGCTTACCTCTCGCATCACGGTGCCGCGCTGACTCGATTGTCATCGTGTCCGCTCACGCTTCAGCGGCGAGAGGGTACTTCTCGGAAATCGGCGCAAACGGACTACCGAGGGCGTTCAATGGAAAGGCCGGGGTACGGTCGATCCGCCGCAACGCTTCGGCAATGCGTTCCGGCCTGCCCCAATCGCTCCACAACGTGTCCGTGAGTTCGGTCACCACCACCCGATCAGGCGCCTGTTGCAGGAGATCGGCGGAGAAGTTTTTGACCGGCATATCGCGGTAAATCAAATCCAAAACTCGCGCCTCTTCCGGCGTGCCGATGGCCGAAGCGAGTCGATCGAATCGTTCCATGAGACCGGGGAAACATTGCCGGCCTAGTTCCCAGAAGGTATCCACTTTCGCGGTTATCACCATCGTGTTCCAGAGCGCATCGCTCGACAAGGCTTCGTCGGCCTGTTGCGCCGTCGGTTTCTCCAAGAATCTCCGGACATTCTTGACCGCCCTCTTTCCAGAATGAGCGATCCGTGCGCCCGGGAGAATCCAGCCGTAATCCAGTTCGAGCCGGTCCGGCGCGACACCAAGTAAGACGATACGATTCTTCAGCCGCTCGGCTGCCAGCACCGCGTCTTGGACATTGTCGAGGAACTTCTCTTCTGGAAAGACGAAGTGGTCCGAGGGGTAAATGACTACGGTCGCGTGGGGATCGCGCGCGCGAATATAGGTCAACGGCAGAAACACGCCGGCCGCCGTATCCCGGTTAGTAGGTTGGAACAAGACGGTCCCGACTCCGCGTCCATCCAATTGCGTCATGGCCTCCTGGCGATGGGTCTGCGCGACCACGAGGACGGACTGCTCCACCGGCGCGAGACGCGCCGCGCGGTCCAGGGTATGTTGAAGGAGGGATCGCGTGCCGACGAAAGTGCAAAACTGCTTGGGGCGCTGCTTGCCGAGCCACCGCTGCACGAAGGAACCGATGCGCGTCCCTTCGCCGCCGGCCAATACGATCGACCACAATGCGCTGTTGTTGTTCACCTGTTTCATACGATCCTCCCTTTCCTCACCGGTTATCCCGGATGCGAATGAACTGCCGCTCAACCGCTCACTCCCGAACCGCTGACTCAACGCAGTGTGATGCACCACGCAAGACACAGAGTCTGTATAGGGACAGGTCCGTCCAGGCTTTCAGGCCGTTCTCGACATCACACCAAGAGCTGGAGATTTCCCTCCCAAGGCGATGCTGCTCCTCCGCAACCCGATCGACTCCTGCAGCGAGGAGTTCGCCCGTCTGCGCGTCACGGATCTTGAATTCGGTCGCGAACTCTCCGGCGAACGGAGGTGTTCCGGCGAGGGTATAGATCGTGGCGACAGTCTGTAGTGCTTGGACCGTGTGGGACCATAAGGCCGACGTGGTCGAACGTTCTTCCGGATGTGTGATCACCACCTGGATACGCATTGTCCCTGCCGTCGGTCTTTCGACCATTTCGTACTCCTTCGACAGTTTCAGGTAGAGCTTGTCCTCAAAGGAACCGGTGAGCAGTACAAGAGCATGATGCTCTTGGTTACGGAGTTTGGAGGACAATCCTTCCGAAATCGTCACAGGTTCCAACATGACTTTGCTGTAGGCCGGCCAATAGGCCATCAGATTCCTGTACCCTGGCAACACTCGACCGTTCTGCCCTCTCTCAAGGAGAGAGCGATGGTTATCGAGGTTGCTGGAATGCTGGACATCTTTCGCCTGGACGGTCGTCTCACATGCGTTGGACAGTCCTACAAGCCCGATCAAGAACGCGATCTGAATGAAGACTATTGTGAGTGTCCGCTCTAACACGGTTTGGCTATGAATGATTCCCCTCATAGGTCACCCTTTCCTCACCGGTTATCCCGGATGCGAATGAACCGCCGCTCAACCGCTCACTCCCGAACCGCCGTCGCTCGCTTCTGCAAGTAGGCGTTCCGAACCGCCTCATAGAGGTCGACCGTTGTGTCCTCCACTCCTTGGAATGTTTCCAGATTGAGAGACCGTTCATTCACGGTGTCCCCGACGCGGGCTCCGAATTGCCCAAGGGTGTAGGTTGTCCGACTGCCGCCGGGCGTCACAGCAAAAACCAGCCAGGTGACCGGGTCGAGCGCAAGATCTGCCACGTACCCGATGCCGTCCCGCAGGGTCAACGGGGGAAAGAACGGCAGCACAAGGTACGGGCCTTGTTTCATCCCGTAGAACCCGAGCGTCTGGCCACTGTCCTCGTCGGGAGTTTCCAGGTGCCACCAATGTTTCGCTGGATCGAAGAAGCCCGCCACCCCAACCGTGGTATTGATCAGGAAGCGTCCCAATTCGATCACGGCCCCCTTTGCCTTTGCCTGGAACACATTGTTCAACAGCCGGGGCACGAACCGGACGTTGTGAAAGAAGTTGCCGACCCCGACCTGCACCGCATCGGGCAAGATGAAGTCGTACGCGTCAGCGACAGGCTTCAGCGCATACTGGTCCACCCTCCGATTGAACTCGAACATCACCGTATTGAACGGCTCCCAGGGATCGCTCTCTTCCTCAACTGCGATCTCGCCGGGGTGTGCGAAGGGATCGTAGAACTTGTCCGAACCCGACACCGCACCCGCTCCCTCATCCGGAGGCGTTGCCGCAGATTCGGGGTCGAACGATGTACCCGGTGAAGTCGAAACGACTACCACGTCAACAGCTCGGACGGAAGCAGGCGCCGCGCTGCATCCTGCGATGATCATGAGCAGGCCCACAAGCATGGCAAGAGACCGTGCTTGGGACATGCCTGTCCGGCTTGATGCCGTTCCGCAATCCAGATCGATCGTGCTATCGCTCCCCGCTTGTTTCAACATCGGCCACACACCCTTTCGTTCAGCTTGGCGATAGCTTATTCACGAATCACGACGCGCTCCTGTCTCGATGACAAAGCATGTGATGTGCCACCCCTGATACGCGGCTTGCGAATTGTGCGGATCTCCATTTTCTCAGCAACTTCACGCGACCGGGGTGTATCGCCAGGGAATGCGTGCACTCGACGCACGCTCCGACATTCCGTATCGGCTGCGAAGGGTCGTACTGATTTGATCAGGGGTCTTTCGGTAGCACTCAGACGGTGCCGAAACCGCCGTCACTGTCGGGTGATAGACCCGAGCGACGTTATGGCCATATGTGAGCGTGGAGTCGGTCTGCTATAGAGGAAGAGGAGGTTGCCACTCCATGGCCTATGCATTGACGGGAAAGCAGAGTTCGTTACGTCTATGTTCGCGGCGGCCCGTTTCAATGTACCGCGCGCGACAGAATTTGCAGCAGTTCAGCCTGGAAACGTAGGCGGCGATTAGCTCGTGTTCTTGCTCTAAGAGGAGCAGACTCGTGCAGCGGCCCTGCGAATTCGAGATAGGCGTGAAACACGTCGATCAACGAGGCGTCGGGTATTGCACGAAGAAAGCTCATGGTACATCACCTTTCGGGCTTGGCATTTCTGGATTAAATCTTGAAACGCCCGTTGAATGGTCTTGTCCGCCACCATGAGGCCGCCGATCCCTGCCGCGACGCCCCCGAGAATGAGCGCACTTTTCCCATCGATTCTCAGCGGAGAGGTCAGGAGATAGGTGGTATCGTCGATGACCTGCTTTCCGAGAGAACCGACGGTGTCGAGGATCTGTCCGGTCCCTGTCGGCTCATCATGGCTTCCCGATCCGAGCGTCGCTTCGCTCCGTGATGTGCCTGGAGCACAAGGGCCGATCGTTCCATCGTCGCAGCCGTACGACACATGAGGCCAGGCCAGGAGCACAGTCACGAGCAGGACTGCGGGAGTAATCCTTCTCACTCGTCCCTCTGCGCGAGAATCGCAAGAGACCGGAAATCGAACATGATGGAGCGATCTGCGCGTCTTGCGTTATCTCTGGTGCCGTTCAAGAACCCGTCGTTCAGCCTCCAGCCAATGCTCGACATCGTGCCCATGTGCGCACCCGCATTCGCAAAACAGCTGATGGGCCAGAGCCTGGATGTCTTCTTGAGCCGCCTTACGGTCCGTCCCGGACGGGTTCTCTTTCTTGACTTCTTGTTTCTCCTTGCTCATAACCCCTCCATTTTTGTGTCAGGTGCCTAGGATGTTCCCTCGTACTCGCTCTTCTACCAGCTTTTTCACGCTACAGATGTAAGCCACCTCACAACCAGCAAGAGATTTCACCAAGTGTAGGGCGTAGTGCCTCGGCTCGTGGCGGATGGCAGAGGAGCTTGCCGAATTGGTGATTGTTGAGGAAAGAGCCTGCGTAACTAGGAGATGCCGATGGCAGCGAGTGGGGTGAGCGCAGTCAGGGGTGTGGATGATCGGCGATGGAGCAGAAACCGAGACCGCCGATACCCTTAGGTCAATGGTCCCCCGCAGGAATCACATCGCGGGGCACCGTCTACAACAGGACGCGCCGGCTGACCGGGTGTGAGATGGACGTGAGCCGCGACCGGCATGTCACCGCGCAGGAGACGAACCCAGCGCGCGGTGGGGTACCGAAGCACCAGTTTCGGCAGGAGCAGCATCATGCCCAACATGGCCAAGCCCGACAGGATCATCAGCCACGCGCCCGAGGCGACTTGATTGCCCGCATAGGTCAGCGCGAAGGTCGGCGGAATCATCCCCCCGAATGTGACCAGGGCGAATGTCCGAAGGGACATGTTCGTCAGGCCGGCGCCATAGCTCACGAGGTCAAAGGAAAAGATTGGGAGCAGCCGTGCCAGAAAGACGAAGATGGCCAGATGGCGGTCTGAACATCGTTCGCAGAACGTCACATTGGTGCGCAGAATCCTCGTGAGGACTTCGCGTCCCAACGCCCGCCCGATGAGAAAGCTCGCAATCGCGCCGATCTCCGCGCCGATGACGGAATAGCTTGTTCCCAGTATCGTTCCGAACGTGGCGCCGGCGGCGATGACCAGCGGCAGGTCCGGGAGCGGGCTGATGACCACGGAGGTCGCCATCAGCGCCATGAACAAGACCGGCCCGAATGGGCCGGCTGTGCGGATCTGATCGGCTACTTGCTCAGGCTTCAGCAGTTCTCCTACGTCAAACCAGGATACCACTGCGTAGGCACCGACCAGAGCGGCGAGAAGTGCTCCGAGTTTCAGCCAACCAGCTCTTGTGACCGCCATACGGTCTCCCGTTCCGTCAAAAGAACCCGGGTGTGAAGAATGATAGCCCAACATAGGGTAGCACCCCATTGATTCCGGTATTTCTGTCACCGAGATTCGAATTGGAGATATGGTGCAACCGCACGCCTATCGTCCAGGTGATCCGGTCCGTCACGAAATAGTGCACCCCGGGGCCGGTCTCTATGATGAACTCGAACTGTGTGCTCTGTTCCGGAATCCGCGGCGCCAAATTGGTCCAAATCATGCCCGCGCCGACATCCCAGAACGGCACCCATCGCCCAAACGACAGAAAATTATATTTGAGGAGGAACGATCCTCCTGCCGCTTCCGCCGCAAATGGTTGGGTAAATCTAGCGAACACGGGTTGAACCAAGAACTCGACATTGCCTTGCCACCAGCCGGTTCCCAGGGGATCGGTCAAGATCACGCCGAGACGCGGCATCACAAAGACGGCGCTCCGGTTCGCGGAGGGGCCGTTCCCAACGACCGTCGTGCCCTGGGCATAGCCCAGCGCCCCACCGAGTTCAACCGTGCCTTTGGTCATCACATTGCGCGCTTCGAAAGAGGATTGTGCTACCGCTCCACCGCCCTCGACCCAGAGTACGACGATGACGAGTGTCGAGAGCCAAAAACCGATGCCGATGTGTCGCCGCTCATTTCTCAGCATTTCGAAGCTCCTCGTACAGCCACATGATGGCTCGCGCTAGTCAATGCTGGCTTCCTTCGCATGACCATTTTCGTCCGCTTGTTACCCCTCATTTGAGATGGCATGTTACGGCACATTCATGCTGCAGGTCTGTGACGTGTCTTACAGAACAGGTGTAGCCAGGATTGCATCGAGTCCGGCGAGGGCGTGGCACTACCGGCAGATCAACTGAACCCAAAAACCCTTTGTGAACGGATTGACGTAGGACAATCCCAGACGGCGATACGTTTGCTCGGGAATGCCGATGTCAGCCAGGAAGAGCTGTCCCGTTCTCTCAGGCAGCAGGCCGGTCTTGGGGAGAGCCAGAGTCATGGTCCAATGGGGTTGGATGTAGTCTCCGGGCCTGTGACCAGTTGTGGCGTCCAATCCCGACGGAACGTCGAGCGCCAGAATCGGCGCTCCTGTGCCGTTCGACCACCGAATCAACTCAGCGACTGCGCTTCTCGGAGCGGAACGGAGTCCGTACCCGATCAGGCCGTCGAGGATCAGATCGACCGGTTCCACACTCAAGGAGGCTGCGTCGACTTCTCTCCCCTGGGTGGACCGGAAGATTTTCCGCTGAAATGCCGGAACTCTCTCAAGATGGTCCGGCTCTGCGAGGCAGACCCGGACGTCGATGCCGCGATTGGCCAGATGGCGAGCGGCGCAGATTCCTCCTCCCCCATTGCCGCCACTCCCGGCCAGCACGACGATGCGCGAAGTCATCCACTTCTCGCCAAGTACCGCGATGGCAAGCAGCGCCAGGTTGCGCCCGGCGTTCTCCATCATTTGGAAAAGGTTGGGTCCGGTCTCTTCACTGGCAATACGATCCACTTCACGCATCTGCTCAGCCGTCACTGCGGGAACTTCGACCCCGCTGTCCGTGAAGAATCGATGGCTGTTCGTTGTACTCATCATTCAGGATATGTCAGCAACTGCATGCCGATGATCAGGATAAGAATTCCCCAGGCTCGTTTCCATCCCGCACGAGGCGGACCGGTATGCGCGATGGTCTCGCCCGTGGCCGATGCGCATGACAGCGGCTCCAACCAAATGTTGCCGGTGTGCGCGACAGCTCGAAGAGGACGTTGTGTTCCCATCGATGGCCTCCGATCTCACCGACGCGCGATGGGCTGTACGGACTCAGCAAATTGCCCTGGAACGTCGACGGTCTTGCTCATGAGCTTGACGAGCAACGCCTGGAACGAGGTCTCGCGGAGGACACTGGCAAACTGGGCTCTGTAGTTTCCCACCAGACTGATCCCATCCACGAGGATGTCGTAGACTCGCCAGGTTTCTCCTCTGTGCACAAGACGAAAACTCACCGGGAGGTCGACTTTGCGCGAGACGAGCCTGGTGCGGACTTCGGCAAAGTCTCCCGCAAGCTGCTCGCCAAGGTAACGGACTTGCTCGCCCGAATAGTCTTTGAACCGGCCTTCATAGGACGACTCCATGAACTGCCTAAAGGCATCCACAAACGCCTTGCGATCCCTGTCGGAAAGCCCCCTCCACCCCTGACCCAACACACGCATCGCCATCTCGTCGTAGTCCATCACGTCGCTGATGGTCTCCACCACCAATCGCTTCCGCTCTCGACTCCGGTCGGATGTCTGCCAATCAGGATCGGCAAGGATTTCCATCACCCGGTTGACGGCCGCTTGCACCGTGTGGGTGGGGGTGCTTGATTCAGCCGCCCGGACAGGGCCGTACGAGAAGAGCACCACGCCCAACAGGCTGACGACCGATAGGCACATTACGTGGATCAACCTTCGTTCATCCCATCGGCTGCTCTCTACGGATCGAGTCTGTCTTGTGCGACGGTTCCATCTGATCATGGCATCCCTCCTTCTGCTGTTCCGCGTACGTTCCTCACGGCAAACCCACGTGAGGCGCCGAGGTCTTGGATGATTGCGGCACCGATGCGATTCGTTTCTCCTCTGCTCGACGCGGTAGGGTTTTCGCCTCGCTGTGCAGCGGGTGTCGAAGCATGGCCAACGGTGGACTTTCATCCCCGGTTTGGTACGGACGAGTTAAGATCACGAAGATCATGTTCATGTGATAGTTTCCCGGCTTACGCACATTGGTCATATTCAGCAGGCTGTACCCGGCCGCCGGTGGTTCAGAACGGAAGACGGCTCCTCGGACAATCCCCCAGTCCGTCCATTGTTCCGGGATCATGAAGGCCTGTAGATAGGTGCCTTGTTTCCCGCCGACCACATACCAATCATGATCTGTGTCGGTGATGGTCTCGGCGCCGTTCTTCGGCGCGGAGAAGGCCAGGTCTCGCGGATTCGTGGCGTCCCGATAGGTCATCTCGCGCGCACTGCCGCGGAATTCGTTCACGACCGTAAACTGAAAATCTTGCAGTGCCTTCAACACCAACCATGGCGCCGAAAATATCGATGGGGTCGTGAATGAACTGAAATAATAGTACGTGTAGGCAGTCCCTCCCGGTATGTCGGGGAAGTATCGACCGAGGTTGAGCGCTACACGGGCTCGCCGAACGGCCCGGACCGGCCCATTCTTGACTCCGTCGATCCGGACTGAGAAGTCTTCTTCTGTGAACAGCGGGCTCCATGTGGAGAGGAACATCGAGAACGTAGGATGCACGCGCAATTTTATACGTTCAAGAATATCCTCATCCGTTCCGCCTCGAGCCGGCGCGATGCGCAGACCGGTAAAGAAATTGCGCCCTGGATAATTGTCCACTGTATAGAACAATGTCCGGGCTTGGTTGGCTTCGGCATCGAACCTCGCGTACGTGACCGGCGAGGAGGGGGGCATGCTCCCGGGAAAGTACAGCAAGTACGCCCAGCCACGCGCGCGGGTGACCGGATCCGTCACCTCAATTTCTACTGCGGCATCGCTCATGGCCGGCAATAATTCAGTGGCGATCCGATCTCCGGTATCCTTGGCCATAAAGACCAGTTCATCGTTCTCGTCGAATTGAAACTCGCTCTGAGCCGCGGTCTCGCTGAAGACCATCTCGCCCCTCTCGTCCCGTTCGTCAAACTGGAACGGGATGGGAGAGAGGATGTCTTGGTGGGCGCTGTAGAGTCGATAGCCGACCGTGTTGCGGGTCGGAAGCCCCATGAGCATGCTGGTGTTCATGACCACCGGATCATGAAACCGTGTGAGCGTCTTGGTTTCCTGTGCCGACGCACCATTCACTCCACCGGAGAAGAGCGCGACACAGATACAACCACCAATTCCAAGCGCTTGGAATAGAGCTGATGGAGAGTGCCGTCGGTGCTTGTTCATCCTCGAACTCCACTGGTTTCAGATTCGGTGAGTCGGCTCGTCTACGCCGACGGTGGCGCCCAATCATGTCTTGTCCGTAACTACTTGAAATCCACCCGCTTCCACGTTGCCCGTCACGCTTCAATCACGAGAGTGAGTGCGATCTCACCCTCCGATGGTTCATACGTGAATCTGCTATGAACGAATGACGCCGCTCGCCTGGCTCATTCAGATACCACCGTTTTCGGCAGAGATCGTCTGTCGCGTCTCCAGGAGCTGCAAAATTGCAACAGCACCCCTGAGTGACCCTGCGTTCCAACGGCGGACGAGCCGAAGATAATTCACATCCCCGTAGCTCGGATCCAATCGGATGGCCTGGCGGTAGTGTTGGAGCCCCTCGTCGACGGAGCCGGCGGAGAAGAATCCCAGCCCCAGGCCGGCCCACGCACCGGGGATGGAAGCATCCTGGCTCACCGCGATCTGCCATTGCTCGATGGCAGACTCCAATTCCCCGCGTTCGAACAAGACAAAGCCGAGATTGCTCTTGGCTACTGCATTGTTCGGGCTCAACCGGATGGTCGCTGAGAACTCTCCGATGGCACCTGCGGAATTCCCTTGAGCCTGCAGAACCATCGCCAGATTATTATGTGGGGCGGGACTTTCTGGGTCGAGCCGAATCGCCGTTCGAAGCTCCTCTGAGGCTCGGTTGAGATCCCCCAGCAAGAACAGCAGCGCCCCCATTTTGTTATGCAGGTTGGCGACTTCGTGTGGGCCGTAGACGGCGCTTGCCTCCCCACGCTGAATCACTGTTTGGTCGGGGCTTGCTACGTCCGAGCGGGTCGCGCACCCGACACTGATGAGAGACAGTCCCGCAAACGCCGATGCGACAACGTGAATGTTCATCATATAGAACTCCTATCGGTTACCGGTCTGACTAGGCCGGGTATGTTCGAGTTGCTCAACCATGCCCACGTGGCAGAGGCGATCGGCCATGCGTGCACGACATGGCACACCGTCCGTACGATCTTCCCGTATCGGCTTATCCGCAGCTGAATCATGTTCAAAACGTGCTAACCCAGAAGCGCCTGTAAGAGCAGTGTGGCGTCGGTCAATTGCACGTTGTTCCCCAAGATTCGCTTCAATGCGTCCACACCTTGCCGATCAATGTACGTCACGTCGGACATATCGAGGATAATCCGCTGGTTCCGCGATAGACTGTCCTCGCAGGTGCGGTCGAGTTCGGAGACACCGTCCCCAATGACTCGCCCCTCCACCTTCAGGTGGATCGTGTCGCCGTCTTCGCGCACTTGCGTAATTCTTAACATTGCGGCGTCTCCTGGACAGAGACTTCCCATCCCCGTCGCCCCCACATTTCTCATGGCTTGTGGCTGCTGTCCCTGTGTATCTCAAAGAGCATGCCTGCACCGCGCATTGATCAACGTGAGACGGGTCTTGTCTAATTTCCACCGGTTAGAGACCATGGTGTCATTGGACGTTACTGCGGGAACCGACAGGCGGTTACGAAGGGTCGTACCAGGTCTGAGAATTCGTAGAATTGAGACGGATCGTAAGCGAGGTGGGGGTATCCGACGGGCAACGATTCCTTCTCGTAGGCAGTAAGACTGTGGCAGAGTTACTCGGGCTTTTGGATGCCGAGTTTGGGAAGACGACTTCGTAAGGTGTTCGGATGGATATTGAGCAGTTCGGCAGCGCCCTTGGGGCCCCCGATCACCCATTTCGTGAGTTCCAGCACCTTTACGATGTGGCACCGTTCCATTTCCGTCAACGTCAGGATCCGATGTGGCGGCGCCGGAGAACCATTTGAGCTTGGCAACGTCTCCTCTCCGACATTGAGCACGGAACCGACGCAACGGATCACGGCCCGTTCGATTACGTGTTCGAGCTCCCGCACGTTGCCGGGCCAGGGATACCGGAGCAGCCGTTCCATCGTGTCATGTCCGATGGCCTCGAATCGTTTGGCCATCTTTTTCATATACTTGTCGGTAAAGTACCGGGCGAGGATCGAAATGTCTTCCGGGCGTTCCCGCAAGGGAGGAAGCTGGATCGGGAAGACATTCAAGCGATAAAACAGATCGGCGCGAAAGGCCTGGTGAGACACGGCATCGTGGAGATCTCGGTTGGTCGCAGCGACGACACGGGCATCCACTCTGATGGTTTGCGTGCCTCCGACCCGCTCAAATTCCTGTTCCTGGAGCACCCGGAGCAGCTTGGCTTGGGTATCGAGCGGCAGATCGCCCACCTCATCAAGAAAAATCGTCCCTTGATGGGCCAGCTCGAAGCGGCCGATTCTTTTATTGAGGGCTCCGGTGAAGGAGCCCTTCTCGTGCCCGAACAGTTCGCTTTCCACCAAGCCTGCGGGAAGCGCCGCGCAGTTGACGCGCACTAACGGGCGGGACTTTCTTCGACTCAGGGCATGGATCGCCCGTGCGATCAACTCCTTTCCGGAGCCGGTTTCGCCGCGAATCAGCACCGTCGAATCGGTCGGTGCCACTTGTTCCACGCTGCGCAGGACTCGCCGAATGACCTGGCTTTCTCCGATGATTTCTTCGAAATTGTGCGCCGACTTGATCTCTTCCTGGAGATACACATTCTCCTTGTGAAGTTGATCGCGAAGCGACTTGATTGTGTTGTAGCACTGCGCATTGTCGAGCGCCAACGCCAGCTGGGTCGCGATCTCCGAGAGAAACGAGAGGTCCGCTTCCATGTAGCGAAAGGGTGTGGAGCTGGCCACTTGAAAAGTGCCCAACACCTTCTCTCTTGTTTGCAGAGGCAGATAGACCACCGATCGCAAACCTTCGGCATAAAAGCCTTCGTCTTCGAAGAACCGGCGGTCGTCGGGCAGCTGCGAGCGATACAGTGTTGTTCGGTGGTCGAATGTCCATCCCATGCCGCTTCCCCTGCGCGGAATATCGGCACCTCGCCGCAAGGACACCGGCGGAGCGGTTGTTTCCAGTGCATAGATCTGGAAATGGTCGGTCGCTGGATCGTAGAGGGTGATGCCGGCTCGATCGAACGTGATGATATCTCGGATTGAACTCGCGATCGCCTTGAACAGGGCATCGCGGTCGAGATTCGACACGAGCGTATTCGTGATCTCTAACAGCACTCGATACTTCTCTGCTGCACGGTTGGAACTGAAGTCTGATACGGGTACGTCCATGACGGCACACTCAGTGAAGGATGAAGGAGCATCGTTCCGAGCATTGGCCACGCCGCATCGGAAGGTTTGTTCTTGTGAGAAACTTCTCTGCTGATCCGCTTCGTCCACTATCAATCCATTCTCGGATCGTGTCAGACTATGACAAGTTCGCACGGTTGGTCTGTGAGGTGCCTTACAAGCGGCTGGACAAAGCTCATCGATGTCGATGTCCGACCGGTCCAACCAGCCGAGTATTGCGATAGCATTTCTGCCGAACAATGCCTCGGTATTGTTCGATGTGTTCTTGATCAGGACAGTGATTGAATGTCAGTCGCCTGAACTGATCAGCCGGTTCGGCCTAACGTGATACCAGAATAATGTGAAGGGGGCCTTCCTGATTTTCGTGCGCGAGGAGGTCCAGCAGTATTTGCTGTTTCCGTTGACGACCAATCCAGGCACGGGGATGATCCGAGCTCTACCTCCGGTCTGACGGTCTCTTCAAGAGCACGGCTCCGCCGGGAACTTACCCGCCGCTGCTCCAAGGGGGATTCGGAAACGAAGCAACTCGTCACGGATATCGTTCTATTCTTGCTCCCGCCGTGCAGTTTCCTCACGCGTCGCCTGAGCCGCCCGTTCCAGTTCACGAACCTTCTCATTCAACCGATGAACTTTGCCTTCCAGTTCCTGGGCGCGCAGCTGTTCCATCCGTAGCTCCAAGGCGAGCCCTTCGGCCTCACGTTTTACAGTCTTAAAGTCGTCGATACCCGCGCATCCACCCAACACCAGGATGATGTTCAGCAGCGAGCCAACCCACAGCGTGCGGTTCAGAGGGCGAGACAGTTTGAGGCATGACATGTGTGCCTCCTTGTGAAGAGGTGAAACTGGTGAGGCGTGACGGTAAAAGAGCATAGCCAATCGACGAGGATCGATCTGTAAGCTGCCTCACACATTTGGAGAAAAGGCGGAACAGTGCCGACCGAAGAAACGGTGGCGCGTAGAGAACCTATCGCTTCAGAGTACTGAACGGCCTGTCGATTGGCTCACTAGGAGTGGCATAGCCCATGACATGTTTGACGGTGGGAAACACGCGGCAGACAGCGATGGCCAACGACAGTTCGACCAGCCCGACTTCGCCATATCGTCGCAGGATGGCTTCTCGAAAATCCTCTTCCGCGCCGTTGCACGTGGCCACGGCTTCGACGAAGAAATACACCTCCGCAAGGTCCGGAGAGAGGGCGCAAGGGTTTTCATCGAGAGTGGCATGAAGAGTGGCCGCGCTGACCCCTGCTTGTTGCGCGAGCCGCACTTCCGTTTGAAGGCAGGTTCCGCAGTCTTCATGCGAAGCCGTGATGATTCGGGCAATGTGATACGCCTCCGGAGGAAGCGCGCGCCGAAACCGTGCCAACGGCATAACCATCAGGAACTTCAAAAAACCCAGAGGGGACACACGAAGCATCTGGCGCAGGTGGGCGAGCGGGATCCTATGCTCGTATTCGATGGCGCGCAGTCGCCGCTCGATAATCCACCAGATCGCTTGTATCATGAGGATCTCCTGAATAGGTCAATGAAAGTGAATCGTGCTCTTCGATTACTGATGTGATCACTGAAGCGTGAGTGATCCCCTTATCCAATTTGCCACAGTGAGAGGCGTTAGTCTCCCTGCCTATCATGACTCCAATACACGATTCTCATAAGCAATCACAGCAGAGTAGCCGACCGTGAACCCACTATTTCCTTGGTTGAATCCAATCAGACCCAAGGAGAGGCAACTTCGCCGATTCCGGCCTCCTTCTTCCGACACTGACAAGACGACAAGTTATTTAACGCTCACCGCTCAGCCATCATGGCCAAGATGAAGAGCTTGCTGATCACCTCCAAGTGGGTTTCGAGCGTCTGGTTGGATGTGAGGTCATCATCCACGGTGACGTCTCGTTGAAGACGCACGAACGCATTCCCGTCTCGTGGCGGTGTGTTTTTTGTGAAGTGGTGGTAGCCTGTCGAGGCATCTGGAGTTCGGAGGGCCAGGCGGGTCTCTCCGTGTCCGACAATGGTCTTGCCTTCAGTCGGAAGCGCTCCTGCGAGCAGTTCGTCCTCTACGAGCCTCCGCAGGGGGCTCACGACGTAGTACGCCTTCACCAGCGTGGCATTCAACGCGTTCGCCAGCTCGAATTCGGCTTGACTGACGGCTTCTCTTCCAAGGAGGCTGCGTCTGGTGAGGCGATTGTCTGAGCCAAGCCTTGCGAGTGTGTTGCGAAGGCGAGATCCGATCTCTCCTAAGGCGGGGGAGTACCAGTTCAAGCCGTTGGGTGCGAACACCAACGCTTCACCCTGGACCCAACGCGTGGGATCGCCAAGTTTGAATGTAATGGGAGTCTGCGATTCGGTTCCGGTGAGTTCGACCAGCGATCGATAGGCCGGCAGTTCCCGATACATGTTGTAGGGAACGATGTCATATCCGGCTGCCTGCAGGTCTTCCAAGAGTTGTGTATAGACTTGATCGGCCAGAGATTGCATCTGATCGTTGGCAAGACCCAAGGTTACCTCTTTGTCGAGCTGTTGGACGGTGTGGATCTCTCCGCCGAATGGGTGGTGATGGCTTCGTACTGATGGAAAGAGTAGTTTTGTGTCGAACTCGATTCCGAATGAAGTAATGACCAGTCTTCGATTCGGCAGCTGGCTCAGACCCTCCGTTTCGATATAGCGCCCCGCCTGCGCATTGGGCGATAGGCGCACGTTGTGAGAATGTGCCTGGGAGCAACCCTCGAGGAGTAAGCCCAGTAGCAGAATGATCATCGGCAGGATTGACATCGGATTCCCTTCTTTCGCGTCCCCAAGGGCGTGATCGCTGGTGTCTGCTGCAAACGCCGTTTGAGCAGTGTCCCCAGTTCTCTTAAGGAGACGTGAACACCAGCGTGTTCGGATGAAATGCGTACCAGGCGAACCAGAAGGCGGTGACGGAGGGGATTGGCCTCCCCTGTTCGTCGACCACCGAGGCGCTGCGAGACGTCGCGTTAAAACGCACGGTCACGTGTCGCCCGTTCACCTGGTCGGCAACGGGTGGCGTCACTTTTTTCAGTTCCAGAAAGGGATAGGCTTTGGCGACACCATCGATCTCGAGACCGACCACCCATTCCTTGGGGTGGTAGCGGGAGTCGACATGGGTGGTGTCGAAAAACAGTTCAGAACTTTCGCCATATCCCACGTAGGGATCGCGATCGTAGTTGCGGAACGAGCCGGTTCTGGTCGAGAGGACGACCGTAGATGGATGAGCGGTGCGCCATTCCCCCCACGTCGTATGGTCCAGGACAATCGGCGAGAGCTTCTTTCCTGTGAGCGGCCCTGCAACGGCATGCATACCGACTTGTGACCAGAGGCTCTCGGTCTGATGGTCGTACATGAGCAGATCGCTTTGATAGAGCAGGCCGGACACGCCAAAGGTATGTCTTCGCCCCTGCACCTCAGCCTCGAAGGCCATGCCGGTGCCACAGAGAGGGCAATAGGTGACGACGACGGCCTTCCCGCCGATCGTGTCGTTGACGATTTCATGCCAATTGAGAATTTTTACTGGGTACGCCTTGGCCTCTGTACCGGCTGTCAGTCCGAGCACTCGATCGCCGTCGTGGAGAAACGTAACGTCTGTGACGGAAATAAATGTCGGAGTAAGAATGGCTGGTATGCCGTCCTTCCCAGGCCCTCCGTCAACGAGCTGGTCCAGTGGAACGCTGTGGCGTGACAGATCGAAGGTGGTGGTCGGAATCTTTCTGAATCCCAGCCAGGCTATGGGGATTACGATGGCGCCCACGATAAGAAACAAGACCCAGCGCCACTGCGGAGAGGTGAGACGGTGCCACCAGGTTGTGTGCAGAGGCGATGTGAACGTCATAGGTACACCGCGATCCGTTAGCCGAATGCGTGACTCATGTCGGTCGTCTTAGCGCAAGAGACGTGAGCACGGTCGTCGTTCCCAATGATGTCGCTACAGGGGGATGGAAAGGCACACAGTCCAACAGATATCGGTCGAAAGCCTGAAACATTCGAATCATCGACAGAATCGCCTCGCATCTCCGAGTGCCCACAGGACTCAGACGGAAGGCACGCGGTAATGCACTGATCAGGTAAGTTCCACTTCTATCTGTGGTGATGGCCAGTGCTACGATGTGCTTGGTTCGAGCATCAAGAGCATCTAGACCGACCTCGTCCTTGAAGAGTTCCCACGCGGCTTCGAGATAGGCTGGTTGTTGCTCCAGCGCGGCGAACAAGTCAGGCACGAACGTAGTTCCCAATGTCTCGGTAATCTCTCTCAAGACCGTCTGCGCGGCCAGATAGCGCGAGCGTTCAGCATCGTATTGGGACCATTCCGAGTGCTCGGCTGCAATCTGGGGGCACGAGGGGTTAACGCGCTCCACCTCATTTGCCCCTGTCGTCTGATTCATAGGTTGCACATCCGAATGGTCTCTAGGAGCCATTCTCTGCTCGGTGTGCCGAAAACGGTTGGCACACCGTTAATCGTGATAGCCGGCAGAGCATTAAAGCCCATCGCCTTTATTTCATGCTCCAAAAGCGGATGAACGGTCACTGTCCATTCTGGATATTCCGTTTCCACCTCTCTCGCGAGTCGCAGGATCGCCTGCTGTGACAGGCAGCTGTTATGGAAGTAGAAATCGACTCGCCGCATGAATGCAGCATAGACCGTTGAGCTCAAGAGAATCTGTAAGCTAGGTTACAGGGCGGTATCGCATTGATGGGGACAATGGGTGGCTCTTATAATGTGGGCAGTCATGCGCATGGGATATCTCCACATCGGGTTGTCCGGCAGAAGGATATCTGCGCACTCCACTCCCCTTTCCGCTTCCTTTCAGTGGATGCAATCTGCAGGAATGGATGTTCATGCCCCCGATCGCTTCAGCCTGCTATAACCGGGACAGCATGGCCCTGATTGAGTCTCGAATCAGAACGAGTCGTCGTGTTGACGACAAGCACTGCTTTTTATGCCCCCCCTAATCACTCAACTGTATAATCCGAAATAATTTAAGCCTTGCAACCTACCTATGTCGCTCCCATACCCTGAAAGATGGGATGGCGCATCTACTTCATTCCACTAGATTTGTCAGTAGGTAATGATCTGAATATATCGGCATGAACCAGGAGGGGGCTTCATGGAAGCTTACTCGTTTCGCAAGAAGTTACGGACTCTTGTTCATTGTTAGCTCTATTGCTCCGCCGATGGCACTGTGATCAATGAGATTATCTGGCATCTTTCAGAAGCAGGCAGGCGACCGGAGATCGCCCGGTACCCGTCACGATCGAAACGACCGTCCCCATCACCCTGCTCGATCAGAAGGACTTCCACCCGATCCTCATCGATTCCGCCAGTGTATATTGTTCTAAAGGTTGCCTTGCAGGATGTGAAATCATAAGGATAGATGAATTGACCAAGCTCGCTTGACATAATTCATGGAAGATTGCGACCACGTAGACTTCATTTCAGGAATTATGGCGAAGACACACCCAGACCTCCGACAACAAATGCATCCAAAGCGGTTTGAAAGACCGCATTCTCGTACGGAAGGGCGTTGAGAAACTCCCCCTTAGGAGAAGGAAGGATACAGTCATTCGTGGGGAGTCCAGAATAACATGTCAGTCATAGCCAGCCCTGAAGAATTCAGGTTGGTTTCGGCAATTCTTCTTTTCCCGCTTTTGGAGGATGGGGACGCGTTGTTCTAAAGTGGACCATATCCTTCGAAAAGAGCACATCCAGGGTCCAGTCCAAGGCCACGAGGACCTTCTTCTCAAATCGAGGCAGTTTCATCAGGTAGATCGTGCGCCACAGCCACCAAGCCATGAAACCTGAAAACTTCACGCCGAGAATGTTCGCGACGCCGGTTCGTTTCCCGATCGGGGCCAGGAGCCCGATCGTCGAGTAGCGGAAGGGTTTCAGCTGCTCGCCTCGAACGGTAGCCAGAATATTCCGTGCCGCGAGCTTCCCTTCCCGCAGCGCGTGCTGCGCGGTGGGGGGGTGGAATGTCTCAGTATGAGGGTCCGGCACAAGCGCACAGTCGCCAAAGGCCCAGACGCCAGGCCACTCGAGAACTTCCAGGCACTCGTTGACGAGGATCCGGCCCTTCGATTTCGGACAAGGTAGTGTGTCCAAGAGGGGGTGCGGAGAGATCCCGGCCGTCCAGACCAGCGTATTGGTCGTCACCGTCGTCCCATCGCTGAGCGTCACGGTGTGGTCCGTCACGGCGGTGACTTTACAGTTCGAATGGATTTCCACCTTGTTCTCTATGAGTTTGCGCTGGGCGTAGGTGCCGAGCTCCTCCCCGAGTTCCGGCAAAATGGCCTTGCCCGAATGGACGAGGATGATCCGCAGCATCTCTTCCCGAATATGCGGAAAGTACCGCACCGCCTCCCGCAGAAAGTCATTCATGGCCGCAATGGTTTCGACTCCGGCGAACCCGCCACCGGCCACGACGAAATTCAGTAAGGGCGCGTGAAACGACGCCGCACATTCAAAGTCCGCCTCTTCCAGGTTCTCAATGAGGCGGTTGCGTAGAAAGATCGCGTCGCTCAGCGATTTCATCGTGAGCGCGCGGTCTGCCAAGCCTGGGATGTCGAAGAAGTTGGTTGTTGAGCCGAGTGCCAGCACCAGATGGTCGTACGGCAGCGCGTGGCAATGTTGCTCATGCCCATGCGACAGGCCGACTCGTTTCTGCACGAGATCGACGGTTTCGATATCGCCATGAAAAAAGGTCACTCGACGCAAGAGTTTGCGGATCGGGCTGACAATATTCGTGATATCGAGGTCGCTTGCCGCGACTTCGTGCAGCATCGGGGTGAAGAGGAAAAAGTTGTCGCGGTTGACGAGGGTGACGTCCAAGTCGACCCCTCGCGTCAGCGCGCGTTCGAACTCCAGTGCGGCATACATCCCACCGAATCCACCACCGAGGATCAATACACGTGGCCTACTGTTTGGCATATATCCTTACTGAAAACCTAAATTGTTCGGGGAGGCCGCGTCCATGATGGGCTTCTTGCCGTTACGCCTCATGGCCTTTCTTTGCGCAATTCCGACAAGGCCTCAAGGATTTCCGCTGGACGCGGCGGGCAGCCGGGGATCCGGACATCAACAGGGATATGCCGTTCCACGGGTCCGGTCACGGCATAACTGCCTTTGAACATACCACAGTTGATTGCGCAGTCACCGAGCGCAATAACAATCTTCGGATCAGGCGTCTGCTTGTGCACATCTTTCAACGCTTGCTCCATGTTGACGGTGACCGGTCCCGTCACCACCAAGGCATCAGCGTGGCGCGGCGAGGCGACGATGTGAATGCCGAACCGCTCGGCGTCGTACACCGGATTCAGGAGCGCGTTCATTTCCATCTCACAGGCATTGCAGGAGCCGGTATCGACTTCCCGGATTGCGAGAGATCGCCGAAAGGGCTTAGCCCTTTCCGTCACAGCCGGATTGATTGGTTCCGAGGGCGTTTCAGATTCTGGATATTGTCCGGTGACGACGCCCGTCTTAAGGCTTTTCTTGATGATCCGAAACATGGCTCGTCCCTTTCTCAGAGATCATTACCCGCATGCGACAGATTGAAACTCTTGTTGATGAGTGGAAAATCAGGAATGATGTTGCCTAACACAGCCCATTGTATAGCAGGCCAATTGACGAATGAAGGATCGCGTACTTTGCAGCGATGAATCATTCCATCATCTCCGGCCGATACGAAATAGAGAATCTCGCCTCGCCATCCTTCCACGGCCGCGACTGCCCAGGTTCCAGGAGACGCCGATCGGTCGGGTTTAACCGCTATGGGACCATCCGGAATTCGCGCGTGAATCTCGCGAATGAGTCGGATCGATTCGTGGATCTCATCGCCACGCACGCGCAATCTCGCTCGTGCGTCGCCATAGCGATAGAGCGCCACGTTCACGGGCAGTTCGTCATACGCGGCGAAGGGGCGATCTCGTCGGACATCCTGATCCATCCCCGACGCCCGCCCGACCACTCCCGTCACAGCGTGATCCCAGGCAATCCGTTCAGTCAGAACTCCTGTGCTCTCAAGCCGATCCGTGAGCGAGGCATTGGCAAAGATGATGGCGCCCACTTCGGAGAAGTCCTTCTGGATACCGTTGAGCTCTTGACCGATGTTACGGAGTTGGCTGCGATCGACGTCCCAACTGACTCCCCCGACCTGCATGACGCCTCGTAGGAAGCGCGAACCAACCAGCCGGTCATTGAGTTGCATGACTCGCTCCTTCATCCGACCACAATGGGCATGGGCGAGCGCATAGGCCGTGTCATTGCACATCGCGCCGATATCGCCGAGATGATTGTACAGTCGTTCTAGTTCTAGAAAGAGCGAACGGAGGTACCTGGCGCGTCGTGGCACGTCGAGATGCAGGAGCGTTTCCACCGCTTGGCAGTAGGCCAGACTGTGTCCGATGGTCGTGTCACCAGACACGCGTTCCGCCAATAGCACCGCGTCGATCAGCGGGAGTTGCTCGAACAGTTTTTCTACGCCACGATGTTTCCAGAAGTGGCGCACTTCCAGTTGCATGATCGGCTCGCCGGCCACGGAAAAGCGAAAATGCCCAGGCTCGATGATGCCTGCATGGATCGGTCCGACCGGGACTTCGAAGACTCCCTCCCCTTCAATGTGGGGGAACCGGTATTCGCCTTGTTGCCGTTCCAAGACGTGGTTCCACGAAAAGTCTTTCTGTAACGGATGGGTACCCTTCGGCCAATGCTCGTGTCGAACCAGACGACGGAGATCCGGATGGCCTTGTGGGATCAAGCCGAAGAGATCACGAATCTCGCGTTCATACCATTGCGCGGCATGAATCGACGGCGTGATTGACGTGAACAGACGGTCGTCTCCAACCAGCTCTGTGGTGACGAGCACAAACGGTTGGCGGGACTTAAGGGCGAAGAGGTACTGCAACTCGTACTTTTTCTCCAGCGGTCGGCAATCCACCGCGAACAGCAGAGCCAGGCGGCCCTGCAGCTTCTCATGGAGAAACCGGACGAGTTCCGGGAGTTGGAGTTTGTCGGTGCGATACCGCACCAGAGCGGTGCCTGAGGGGTACTCTGGAATCAAGCTGGGGAAAACGGTCTGTATCTGCTGTTCAATCGATCGCTCAGGTGATGGACTGTTTGTCACTGTTCCCTCCGGACTAGCGGTTGACCAACAGGGTTGCGGCGGCTTCAAAGAGCTGCTGCAACGGAGGCGGCAGAGCCCAGCAAAATCCCCCGAGCACGGCTCCCAGGAGAATGATGGGAACGTGCCCCACCGACCACTGCTCCCCCGGGACGATGTCTGCGGGAGCCACGCCCCAGACCATGTCAGTGATGCGATAGAGAAGACCGCCAAAGGCCACCAGACTGCAGAACAGGAGAACCACGATGGGAAATCCTGTATTTGACTGAGCCCATTCACTTGGGAGGCCCGATGATCCCAGCGCTGTGATGATCTGCATCTCACTGGTGAAGAGCGCAAAGGGCGGGAGTGCCGACAGAGCCAGTCCGGCAATGAGCAACGCCAGCGCAGACCAGGGCAGGACGGTCGTGAGGCCGCGGACCTGATCGATTTCAACTGTCTTGAACCGGCGGTGGATATTGCCTGCCGCAAAGAAGGCGAGCGATTTGGCCAAGGCATGATTGACCAGATGGAACAGGCCGCCAAAATTTCCAATCGGCCCGCCGACCCCGAACCCGACCATCGCCAAGCCCATGTGCTCAATGCTGGAGTAGGCAAAGAGGCGTTTGTAATTATGCTGTAAGAAGATAAAGAACGCTGCGAGCGCGAACGATACGAGGCCGAAGACGGCTAAAAGACCACCGGTGAAATCCGGAGGCACGGCCTGATCGACGATGCTCCGGCATCTCAGAATGGCATAGACCGCCACGGTTTCCAGCACGCCCGCCAACATGGCCGCGACCGGTGCCGGCGCTTCCGTGTAGGCATCGGGCAGCCAGCTATGCATCGGTACGAGTCCGACTTTTGTGCCGTAACCGACAAACAGAAACACGAAGGCCAATTTCAGAATGTGGGGGTCCAGCTGATCGGCCACCTTCTGGAGTTCGGTAATATTGAGGGCCGAACTGACATCTCCCAGCACGCGCAGGGAGGAATAATACATCAGCACAACTCCAAACAGAGCCAGGGAGATTCCGACGGAACAGAGGATGAGATATTTCCAGCCGGCTTCCAACGATTCGCGCCGCCGCCAGAAGGCAATGAGAAACGTCGTCGTCAGCGTCGTCGCCTCGATCGCCACCCATTGCACCCCCAAGCTGTTGGCGACGGTCGCGACGACCATGGTCAGCAGGAACATGTGAAACAGGAAGAAAAACAGATTGAGGCGTTTCGGAGCGATGACGCCGCGGGCGACTTGTTCGTCCATATACGACCGCATATAGAGGGAACAGGCGAGGCCGACCGTCCCGATAATGAACAGAATGACCGACGAGAGGGCGTCGATGTACATGATCTCGCCGAACGCCGTGAGCGAGCCTTGCGCCAAGACAGATTGCGCGATCATGACCTCTGCGGCGACTAATGTTCCGATGCTGGTCAAATTGGTCACATGGAGCCAACGCGAGTTGGACAGCAGCAGGCTGAGCCCACCGGCTAGCAGCGGCGCGAGCAGGAGTAGGCTGACGGCGATGGTCGTGGGTAAATCGTTCATTCCTTCAACTCACGGAGGTGGGCGGTATCTACGCTATCAAAGGCATCCTGCAGCCGATTCGTATAGATGCCTGCGATCAAGGCTGCGACCAAGACATCGAAGAACACGCCTAATTCAACGATCAGCGGCATGCCATAGGTCGCAGCGGTGGCTCCTAAGAAGAGGCCGTTTTCCATGACCAGGAACGCGATCATCTGCGTGACGGCCTTTTGGCGCGCGATCATGGTGAAGAACCCGATCAGCACGATCGCCAGCGCAATGGCCAGCGAATCCCGAGTCAGCAGGTGCCCAAACGGAATGATCGGCTGTGTGATCAAGAAGGCGACCATGACCAGCACCCCGCAGATGAGCAGGCTGGCCGGCACATTGATATGCATCACCAGTTCACGCGAGACATTGAGTCGCTCGATCACCTTCTTCAAGATCCGCGGAATGACGATCGCCTTGATGAGAATCGTAAGAGCGGCGGCGACGTAAATATGGTGAATTCCCGTCAGAAATGCGACGAGCGTCGCGGTGAGCGCGAGGAAAACCGATTGCAGGGCAAACAGATCGACACAGGCCGACAGCCGTCGCTGCGCCACGATTGCAAAGCAGGTCAGCAACAACAGCGCCGACCCCAAATCGACCAATTGTGATCCGATAGGTGGTGTCATCAGCGGCACGTCAGCCTCGCAGGACGTAGAAAAAAATGAGTCCGAGCAGCGCCAGGATAAAGGCGGTTCCCAGCAAGTCCGTCACTCTGAATAGACGCAACTTGGCAAACATTGATTCAAGAATGCCGATCAACACCGCCAATCCAGAAACCTTCACAAGATAGATTGCCAGGCCGACACCGAGCGCGGCTGGCTCCATACTGGTGGCAATCCCCCAGGGAGCGAAGACGTTGGCGATCAAGGTGAGAAAGACCAAGAGCTTGAGTCCCGCCGCCCATTCGACCAACGCGAGATACCGCCCGGAATATTCCAAGATCATCGCTTCATGGATCATCGTGAGTTCGAGGTGGGTGGCTGGGTTGTCCACCGGCACTCGTCCTGTTTCGGCAATGGCCACGATGACCAGTGCGGCGAATGCCATAAGATGAGGCGACGGATCAGTCACAATGCCTTCGAGTAATGCCGTCTTGTGGACGATGGTGCTCAGATTCGTAGAGCCTGCCGTGAGCGCGATCGCAAAAATCGACAGCATCATGGCCGGTTCGGTCAGCGAGGCTACCATCGCTTCGCGGCTGCTTCCCATCCCTCCAAAGGCCGAACCGGCATCGAGACCGGCCAGCATCAAAAAGAACGTGCCCAAGGCCAGGAGGTAGACGAGAGCAGTAATGTTGCCAGCAAAGCTCAACGGCGTCTTGGAAATGAACACCGGCACGAGCAGCCCGGCCGCCAGCGTCGAGGCAAAGAGGATGTAGGGGGTAGCGGTGAAAATCCACGATGTGGTGGATGAGACAACCGGCTGTTTGCGGAAGAGCTTGACGAGATCCGCGTAGGGTTGAACGACGGAGGCTCCCCGCCGGCATTGCAGACGGGCCTTCACCTTCCTGATCAGGCCGACGATCAGCGGAGCGGCCGCCAATAAGACGGCGGTCTGCATGACGATAAGAAGGACGGCGTCCAACATCGGCTTACACCGCAAACAATAACAAAGCAATCAACGTGACAAAGATATAGGTCAAATAAAGGTGCAGGCTTCCCGCCTGGATGACCCGCAGACGTCCAGCTAGGGCGGCAACGAACGCAAGCACCGGATCATACAGATATTTCTGAAAGACCGGCTCAACGTGAAATTCAAAGCGTCGTCGCTTGGCGAAATACTGTGACTCGTGGAGAAATTCCGTCTCGAGCTTCACCGTCGGTTGGTAAATCGAGCTGAACACTCGCTTGATCGGCTGCACAAATCCGGTCGCGGAATATTCCATACGCGGCGTCAGGGTGATCCCGCAGCCCCATGTTTTGTAATAGTGCTTCTTCGCGAGCCCGCCGAAGGCCCCCACGATCCCGAAGGCAAGCACTGCAAGCCCTCCCAGCAGCAGGGCAAGGACCGGTGGCGAAAGACTGGAGAATTCCATATCCACCGTGGCCAGTGCCCAACCGTCAAGAGCCAGCACCTGGCCTTCGATCGACACACCCGTGAACGGCGCGACCACTCGGTCCAGTAGCGGCACGACCCCCATCGGTCCAAGACCAAGGGCGACACAGACCGCAGCCAAGAGGGCCATTCCGATGCGCATGGAAATCGGAACCTCTCCTGCGTGTCGGGCGTGCGTGCTCCGTGGCAGGGCAAGAAAGGAAATCCCGAACGCTTTTGCGAAGCAGGCCAAGGCGAGCGCTCCGGTCAGGGCCAGCATCGCCGCTGCAAGGGGGAGCATCAGCTTCAGGAAGGTGTCGGGGATGTGAAAGCTGAGAAAGAGGCTTTGAAAGACCAGCCATTCGCTGACGAATCCATTGGTCGGTGGGAGGGCTACAATCGACACCGAGCCGATTAAGAAACAGGCACCGGTCCATGGCATGCGCCGGAGGAGGCCTCCGTATTCCTCCATGTTGCGTGTGTGCGTGGCATAGAGGAGCGAACCGGCTCCCAGGAACAGGAGGGCTTTGAACATGGCATGGTTGATCGTATGGTAGAGTCCGGCCAGCAGGCCCAGCGCGGCAAACTCCTTAAGCCCGTAGGTCTGAAAGATCATCCCAGCCCCAATCCCCAACAGAATGATGCCGATGTTCTCAACGCTGTGGTAGGCCAGTAGGCTTTTCAGATCATGTTCCATCAACGCGTACATCACGCCGAGTAATGCAGACACTGCACCGATCACGAGGACCACGAAGCCCCACCACCACGGAAACTGACCGCCGAGGAAATCGAAATACACCCGGATCAGGGCATAGATGGCGGTCTTGATCATGACGCCGGACATCAAGGCTGAAATATGCGACGGCGCCGCAGGATGCGCATACGGCAGCCAGACATGGAGCGGCACGATACCGGCTTTGGTGCCGAAGCCGACCAGCGCCATCAGAAACGCGATCGTTCTCATGCTCTCCGGCAAGGGCTGCTCCGGATGTCGAAAGGTGTCGAACGCAAACGACCCGCCTGCTTGGAAGAAAATGAGGAAGGTCAGGAGGATGAAGGCGGTTCCCACATGGGTCATGATCAGATAGAACAATCCCGCGTACCGCACCTCAGCTTTCTCGTGCTCGGTCACCACGAGAAAATAGGACAGCAACGACATGAGTTCCCACACCATCAAAAAGAAAAACCCATTGTCCGCAAGGACGACGAGCGTCATGGAGAGCAAAAACCCATTGAAGAGTGCCCCGAGCATCGGGAGCGATGCGCGCCCGTCAAAATGCCGCATGTATCCGATGGCATAGATCGACGCGGCGAGACCGGCGAGGGAGATGGTCAACACGAAGAATGCCGCCAGTGGATCAATCCGAATGGCAAAGGTGAGCAGAGGAATAGTGGAGGCGAGCGATCCCGTGACGGGCTCTGAAGACGTGAGGCCGAGAAGCCCCAGAACGACGCCTGCGCTGGTTGCCACGATAGCGGGGGTGGTGGTCGTGATAATTTGAGCGTTGGGCTGTCGAGGGAAACAGAGCGGAAGTAGTATCCCGGCCACATACCCGCCGAGAAGGATCCACAACAGATTCAGCATGCGATCGTGTGAGGCCCTTGTGCTCTTGTCACATTACCACCGAACGATTGAAGGATGCGGTCCAGCCATACCATTGCCGTGATACAGAGATAGTTCACCATCTGATTAACACAGACGGATACCCTTGATGGGGGAATCCCCGCATCAGCGTCTCGTCATCGTGTGTCCACTCGAACACCATTGCCCGTGTCTCAAATCCCCACAACCACATGTGCGATGGTTATCAACAGTGCGATGACGAGCACCGTGTAGCACGTGATTTTCCAAGCCTGCCAGGCCTGCGTTTCGTTGTCTTTCATGATCAGCCTCCTGTTTACCCTGAACCAGACGTCCGGAGTAATTCGGTCGACCCTCCGCTTAGCGTTCCGCCTCCAGCGCACGACCCGCTCCTTAGTGTTCTTGTTTGTGGATCATCGGCTCGATCTCTTTTTTCTGCTCCGCTGTCACGCCATACCGCACGTAGTCATGCTCTAACACCTCGTTGGCATACAGCCGCCCGGTCGGAGCCGGGACCACGAGGGTCGCTTCCGTGGTTCCCTTCGGCGCAATTGTGACGGTTTGCTCGTTGACCGTGCGGATGTACGGATGCCACACCACCAGTTTGTAGGTGCCAGGGGGCACATCGGTGATTGTAAACCGCCCTTGCTCATCCGTCTTGGTAAAGTACGGATTCATGACGGCCATGCCCCAACTCTCCATGTACGCATGGAAACCACATTGCATGACGAAGACCTGGCGGTCTTTGCTGAGCGTGACCAATTCTTTCATCGGCGCCCCGGCCATGTGCTTGTGATACAGCGCGGCCTCGCTGCGATCCTTGAAGTTACGCGGATGTTGTGGATTCATCGGGAGTGGGACGTTGAAGAGGACGCGTGCGCCCAAATGTGATGTCTCATAGGCTTGGATGTCGTGCATGACCGGGTCCATGTTGACCACCGTGACTGGTTGATGGTCCCGCACAATGGTCGTGAACGGCAGAAAGAGGCAGTCTCTCGCCTCAATCTGCGGCACACCTCTTTCGTCGAAGGGTTTGCCCCTGTCGATTCCTTCCAGATAGACCACGACCTCCCGAAACTCTCCCGCCGGTCCCACATTGAACGGCTGCAGGATGCGCCAGCCCTGTCCATCGGAAATACGTCCGCAGTAGAAGGGATCCGGCAAGGTGGTAAGGTTGTAACCTTTGGGCTTCGGAACTTGGCCGGTTAGCTTCACAGACCCTGTGAGGGTTCCACCTTCCAACACCGTGGTTTCTTCGTAGGCCCAGACAGACATCGTGCTTACCAGCGTAACAGAGAATAGGGTCGCAGAGAGCCAGCGACGACACGTCATAACAACTCCTCTTGGGGTAATAGCATGCGGCAATAGACTCGCCTACGATGGGCGAGTTCCTTTTTGACGATACACCGAATCTGCGATGCGCTGAATCGTATCGGCAGTCAGGTCGCGAATCGTGATATGTGCCTCGTCGTCACCGCTGAAGGTGCACAGCGCGATCGTGAAACAATCCGTGCCTCCACGAATGATCTTGAGCGCGATATTGGATTGATGGCAGTGGACCCCGACGAAGAGACAGACATCGATCTTGTTTTTCCAGATGGTGAGATTCGGATGGTTCGGGTTGATTTCTTTCTCCGCGATGATCTTGGGATATTTGGGACGGTAGTCCGCCATGGGGATAAGTTTGGCCGGAACAGCTTCCGCCAGGGCCTTGATGACTTTCGACTCCCGAATCGCTTGTTCATTCCAAGCCCACAGCACGAGTGGACCGGGGAAAATTGTCGGATTCCTCGCCTGGATCAGACGGCGTGCCGCTTCATCGATTGTCTGCTGCTCTGGGACCCTTTTCCCCATCACAAGCCCCTCGCCTTTCGAAGGGCCGATCACGCCCCGTTCTGAAACGGACGGCGGAAGATATCCCTCAGGCCCTACCGTCATTTCGTATGGTTTCATTCCGATCACTCCTTTCCTCTGGGGGGGGGTTATGTGGTTTCATACGGCGCCCAATCCCTCGCGAAGAAAAATATCCATCGGTGTCAGTGGCCGACCTTGCGGCGGTGTCAGTGTCGCGTAGTCGCATGAGAAAGGCGGGCGAATCCACTTCCAATAGCCCTGTGTCCAGCTCGATTCGACGATGACGAGGCGGTCGACGGTTTTGGCGAAGGACTCGATGTCCTCGTGGTGGAACGGCATAATCCGTCTTGGATAGAGCCCCGCGACGTTGAGCCCAAAACTCCGGCAGAGAGCCACGGCATCTCGCACCACCCCCTGCACCGTTCCCCAGGCGACGAATCCAATGTCTGCCTCAGCGTCTCCCTCACGCTCGATCATGGTGTTCTGTGCGTCGGACTGAGCCAATCCATCGCGATCCGGATCGAAACTGTTCCGGGGCCTGATCCAATCAGCCAGGGTCCAGGTATCGATGCTTTGCTGACGGGAGGCGAGGCCATCCTCGATCAGCACGCCGACACCATCGCTCAATCCGTTGCGAATCAGATGGTGCCCCGCCTTAACGAGACGGATAACGTCAGGAACGTCGGCTGCTACGAAGATTGTCGGACTTCTGAAGGCCTTGAGGCACGAGGCCATCGCGGAATTGTTTCCCCTGAGCAATGCCAAGACTTTCCCTTGGGGGCCCCGATAGACCTGCATGCCGGGATATCCGTCGCTCGCCAGGAGGGAGACCATGGGTCCGGCGAGGCTCAGATGCTGCGCGGTCCACCGCGCCGGCGATGTCACGAGATCAATCTCACATCCCGTCCGGCATTGGCACGCACTCACCCCATATCCCAACAAGATGGCCTGTTCGCAACTGAGGAGCAGGCCACTCCGGCCGTCGGGTCTGACCGACGGAATGGAATAGGCATCACGCTTTTCGATTTCATCACGAGCAAACGCCACGCCCGATGCAAATGATCGAGGCGCCGAGACAGAAGCCGCCCATTCATGCAGGGTGTCCTCTGAAATGCCGAGCACATGGAGAAGTGCTCCGAGGGCAGCACATCCTTTCCCGTCGAGTTCCTCCCTACTCTGGATCGAAAGGGCCTTAAACGGAACTGGATAGGCAACCACACCGCTGGGCAGCATCGGATATGATCGCGGATCGGAGGACGGATCCCACAGCAGTAGGCTTCCAGGCTGAAGTCCGAAACGCCTACAGTCCGGAACTGCCTTGCCCAAGTAAACCAGGACGTCGCATCCATGCCCCATCGAGTAGAACGGCCTGGTGGCAAGACGGATGTCGAGGACATATTCACCGAACCTTCCGTTGAGCCGGCCTGTTTGAGTCATGACCGACAGCCCCTGTCGGGCCAACGACCGGGCGATCCGGGTCCAGCCTTGTGCGAGCCCTGATGCGGGGGCTCCTACAATCTTGACGACGAAATCGAATGCTTGATTGGAGCGAACTGGTAGCCAACTCGTCAATGGAGCCATAATGTTTGGTTTCGTGCTAGACACGATAGGTGCGTTGGACCATTTTGAGATCTGAGAACCCCAACCACTGGACGGAATACCCGCTGAGAAAGAAATGGTCGTACACGGCAGACAGAAAGATGGATCCGTCTTGTGGGAACACAAGATGACCAGCCCAATCCTTGATGCCACGGCGCAGTGTCACCTGCAGTCCAGCATGGCTGGTCGCCACGGTACCCGTAGCAAGGTCCACCCACATCAACGCCATGGCACCTCTCGGCAGCTGCACCACAACAATGTCCGCATGTCGTGACATGTTCAGCGGGCTCTCCGCGGTCTATTGGTCTTCTTTCTTTTCCCGACCGCTGGGTTCTTCTTCCCTTTCTTGACCGATGCCTTGCGCGTTGCAGCCATGGGTGCTCTCTTGAGGTGAATGGTGATGAGTCGATCTACTCGCGAAGCCTCGCGTTCGTCTCTACACTCTCTCCTGCCCCCGTCCAAAGCGGTAGTCTCATCAAAGTCAAAAGGATATCGTCGAGCGCACCGGAACCGGTGTTGATACTCGGTTGCTCTGCGCAGCAGCAAACCGACTCAGGGCCAGCAGGGGCCTGTTGCATGGAACCCTGAGCGCTCGTTTGTGACCATGCTGAGGAGTGTGATTTTGACTCGCGCATCACGAATTCCGGGCGGGCATAGATTGTGTCGGCCTTCACAAGACCTGCGCGAGCCGCACGAAAGGTGATTCCCACAACCTCTCCTTCTCGAAGATTGGCAAGGGCCACCTGTTCGATTCCCCTCGCAATGCGCGTTTGTTCACCGATGACTATGCGAGTGAGGATTGCCCCATTTCCCGGCATGGCCGTTCTGACTTGAACCCACCGACCCTCAGGACGCCCCTCGGCAATTTGTTCGAGACGACCCCAGATCGTGGTCATACGCTCCTCCGCATTGTGCGGGTTGTAAAGTGATGCCCCGTCTTCTGATGACAGCGAACGAGCCCTTCCCGTGCGATGAGATGGTTCGCATCAAGATCGATGACCACTTTCCAGTGGACCAAGGCCTCTTCGTACATGTCCATCGTTTCAAGGAGTGCTGCCAGTTCGCATCGCGAAAGGAGATCGCTGGGGCAGGCGGCCAGCAGTTCTTGAAGCCGAGCGAGTTGGACAAGCCAATCCTCCTTCGGCGATCGAGGAGGTAATAAAGGTTCCCTTGTTGATGCCACGCTCATGACCATCCTCCTCACTTGTTCCGACTGTTCCTTCTCCTGCCTGTCTTAACGATCGCTATGCTGGCAGTGGGTTCACTCGCTTGATCCCGTGATTCGCTCGAATTTGCCTGCCGGTCAGGCGCACGACTTTCCCGTCTTTTGGCATGTCAATTCCCATGTCTTTCCGTACGGCTTGAAGATCTCGATGATTTGGTCCATCTGTTTCACATCAAGGTCCTGTACGCTGAGCATTGCGTCCTCATGAATGTCATGACAAAACGCAACCGTGAGGCAATTCGTCTCAGCTCGGACCATCCGCAGCACGAGGCTGGCATAAGGACAATGAGTGCCGATGAACAACGCTACCTCGAAGTGGCCCGGTCGCTTGGATATCTGAAGGATCGACAGCGTTGTTCCTATAATGCCCTGGCTCTACCGGCCTAAGATCTGTTCTTGCGATCCTGATTTCTCCTTCCCAATGGTCTGGCGAAGACGACGAGACAGATCATTCTCTTGTTCAAAATGTCGTCTGACCCGCAACGTGGTATAGGGAAGGATTACCAGGATGAGCCAAACCACAAGAGTCAGATACCAGCCCCAGGCCAGGGCTCCAGCCACGAAAATAATTGCCGCCAGGCACTCAATCACCTTCAACAACCCGATCTGCTGCTCACGAATCATCAACATGGCTCCGGCCGTCCCAAGAAACCAGTTTAAAAAATCATCTCCATGAGCAAGACAACGAGCGCCCTCACCGTGATCGAAATGTTCGGCATGGGAAACACTGCCTCCATGACTAGATTTTCAAAAAGTCCTTGTCATCCGTTACGCATGGGTTTTTGGCTTTTTCCCTGTGGCCCTCTCGGTAGCACTTTGAATCTCTCTAGAGACTGCGACTCCCTTCTCCGTCAATGCCCTGGCTTGCATCTCCGCCTCGAGATAGTCACCGTTCTCGATGAGCCCATGTATCACAGCGAAACCCGCTTCTAATGCCGAGACCTGCTGCCTGATTGTTTCTACCGCATCTCGTTCTTTCCCACTCAGGGCTCTGGCCATCAGTCTCTTGGCAGACACCACGGCCCGCAGCGCCTCTTGTTCCATCGCGAGAGCTGCTGTCTTGGCTGCTTCCTTATTTTGCGACGCCTTGGCTGCCACGTGCCCCCCATACTCAACTACCGTGCTCAGCATTTCGCCCACGTCGTCATACAATCTGAACATCGGGAAGACCGTCTCTTGCTTGGCCAACTCATCCTTGGATAAGGCGAACGCCTGTTCCAATTTCATCCAATCGTCCTTCGCATAGGTCTCCGCCTCCGCAGTTTTGGCATCGTCGACCGCCTTCTGGGCTGCCTCAAGCTGCTGGGCGGGCGGTTGCCCACAGCCGTTCATCAATAAGAGGACGAGGACGACTCCAGCCCTTGTGATCTGTGGCACAACAATCACGTTCTCTTCCGCCTTGTGTGACGTCCGACTGATTGGTTCCCGTTCCTGAAAGTGAATCCTTGCATACTGAGTGCCGCAAGAAGTGAATGGACAGAGCAGTAGATTTATTGTGTGCTTACAACGGGAACCTCGGAGCTTGGGCAAAGCGGAGGTCATGATCAGAAGACAAGGGAGTTGGTCATCTGCAAAATCTGCACGCAGGCCTTCTTTACCAAATAGCTCAAACTCGGATGTCTCTTTGCAGATCGCGCAGTTACATCTTGATGCAATTGATCGCACATATGCAGGAATTGCAGATCAAGGAGGAGATGTGACAAGGAGGCTTGATGTTATGTGATAGATGGCGGTTTGGGGAATCCTTACTCGCGGATCCCGTATTCTTTGATCTTGTACTGGAGGGACCGCAGGCTGATACCGAGCAGCTTGGCGGCTTTCTCGCGGTGGTTGGTGACTTCGACAAGCGTCCGTCGGATCACTTCTTTCTCAATTTCTTCCAGAGGATTTCCGAGGGTGACGACCATGGTCCGGATGTCTTCCCGGCTGACTTGAATCTCCTCCGGTAAGTGCTCCGGGAGAATTGTGTGGTCCCGCACGGTGACGACCAGCCGTTCAAGCAGGTTGCGGAGTTGTCGAATATTTCCCGGCCAGGCGTACAGCCGTAAGAGCCGCATGGCTTCTCGTGAGACGTCCTTCGGTGCTCGTTGATGCTGCGCGCAAAATTTTGGCAGGAACGTCTCAACAAGGAGGAGAATGTCGTCTCTGCGTTCGCGCAGCGGCGGCAATTGAATGGGGACGACATTGAGTCGATAAAAGAGATCCTCGCGAAACGCGCCTTGCTTGACCGCTTCCTCAAGATTGCGATTGGTGGCGGCGATGATGCGGGCATCGACCGTAATCAGCTTGGTTCCACCCAAACGCCTGAACTCCTTGGTTTCCAGTACGCGCAAAAAATCGACTTGAGATTTCAGCGAGAGTTCACCAACTTCATCTAGCAACAACGTGCCGCCGTCGGCCAGCTCGAACCGTCCGGCCTTGGTCGCCATCGCGCCGGTGAAGGCGCCTTTCTCATAGCCGAACAACTCGCTCTCGAAGAGNNCGACGAGTTCCTTCCCGGTTCCACTTTCGCCTGTGAGCAACACGGTCACGTCGCTTGCCGCCACCATCTCTACGAGATGATAGACGTGCTGCATTGGTTCGCTTTCGCCGACCAGTTGATCGAAACGCGTTCTCGTTTCGAGTCGATCCCGGAGTTGCTGGTTTTCGATGGCAAGACGGTGTCGCTCGAGCGCTTTCTCCACAACAATGGAGAACCGCTCGCGATCGATGGGCTTGGTGAGATAATCGTAGGCTCCGGCCCGCATCGCTTCCACGGCGGTTTCGATGGATCCATAGGCCGTCATGACCACCACTTCTGTGCCGGGCCATTTTGTTCGCAGCCTCCCCAGAAATTCCATCCCGCCGATTCCCGGCATGCGCAAGTCGGTAATCACCAAATCCATGCTGGTCTTTTCAAGCAGATTCAGCGCCTCTTCCGCTGCCCCTGCACCTCGGGCCTGATATCCCTTCCTTTCAAGGAGGGTCACCAGCGCGTTGCGAATGTTCACCTCGTCGTCGACAACGAGGATCTGCGCGGTGTTCGTCATGACCCTACCCCAAGCTTCTCAAGGGCTCCGGCAGCCACGGGAAGCTGCATGACCACAGTGGTCCCACTTCCAGACACGCTGGAAACATGAATGGTCCCGCCGTGGTCCTGCATAATTCGATAGGCAATGGCCAGGCCGAGACCTGTACCGCTAGCCTTCGTGGTGTAGAACGGCTCGAACAGATGCGACAGGTCTTCTTGCTTGATGCCGATCCCCGTGTCGGACACGACGACCTCCACCCAGCGAACATCGGCATTTCTCCGTACCTGCGTGATGATTGAACACCGCCCGCCGTCGGGCATGGCCTGAAACGCGTTGACCAGGATGTTGACGAGGACCTGGCTGATTTGTGTCTCGTCCCCAAATACTGGTGGTAATGCTTCTTCAACCCGTTCCTCCAGTTGGATCTTCCGCTCTTGTGCCTCGAAGTGCATGAGTGCCATGATGTGTGCGATGACCGTTCGCAAGTCCACTTCATGGAGACCCATTGAGGTGGGACGCGCAAACTTCATGAAGTTATCCAAGATCACGGAGAGACGTCGACATTCGGCATTCACGACTTGAAGATAGTGCGCCACGTCCTGTGCCAGCCTACCCCGTTCTTTCAATGTTTCATCGAGCAGATGCAGGTTCAAATCCATCGCGCTCAGCGGATTCCGTAGTTCATGGGCGACGCCGGCGGACAAGGTATGGAGCGCGGCGAGTTTTTCCGCAACGAGCACACGCCGTTCGAGCGCCAGCCATTCCGTGACGTCCTGAGCTTGCAAGATGACGCCTGCCGGTTGTCCGTCATCTCCAGTCAATTCGGCGGTACCGATGCGGATGCTGTGAACGATCCCGTCGTGAGTTCCGTAGGGCACATCCTTCTGTCTCGAGTACTCGTGTGCGTGTAGTGCCTCATCCAGTGCTCCACGAATGGTATCGCCTTCCACAAAGACCGATTCGTACGAGTGACCCAACAGATCTGCCCCTGAGCGTTTCAACACCGCCTCTGCCATGGGATTGACGGCTGTGATCACTCCGGATCGGTTCAGGGTTAAGACGCCGGTCGGGATACTCTGCAAGATGTTGCGCGCTAATCCCTTCACCTCCTCAAGTGTGCGACGCGTACTGTCGTAGTGCAGAAACGTGATGACTGCCGCGATTCCGATCGCACTCACCAAGAATACGAGAAGCGTCACAACGATCAGGTCGTTCCGCGACTGCCACAGAGCAGGAAAGAGTTCCGTGGGAATGCTCTTGCCCTCGCTGAAATCCTGCAGGAGGAGTTTTTCGCGTTCCAGACTGAAGAGCAGAATGACGGCGACAACCAGGGCTAAAATCAAAAGGACGGACGCGATCAGCCGATACGGAATCCTTCGGAGGAGCGTCGTTTCTGGAATGGGTCTGAACATCGCAGCGTCAGAGAGGAGCGCACATCCCCCTTATATGCTACCACACCCGAGCTGGCGTCGCACCGAGGACTACGAACCGCAGATAAACTTCGACCAACCGATCGTTGTCACCCCGATCATCGGGAACTGTGCCGATGGGAGGATAACGGGTGAATGACTGTTGAAGTTAATGGTTCAAGCAGAGCCACAGAGCATCTGGGAAAGCATCTGTCACACCCGGTTTCCCCCAGGCACGAGCACCTCGAAGATTTCTGTCAGCAGCCAGACCGACCTCTCACCTCTTCAGTATCGCGGGACTGCAAGCCAGTTCACGTTTCCGTTTCAACCGCTCCCAACATTCCTGACAGAGCTCCTGTAACGTTAGGTCGTCACACAGGAGTTTCGAGGCCCGCCGCGCGCAACGATGGCAGTATCCTACGATGGGGGTTTGACCAACATGTGATTCACCGATAGACTGTTTCACGCTTGGACCTCCTCCATATTATTGTGGTGTTCAATGACCGACTATCAATCTCGTGTTAGTCGATTCTCGAGTGATGACTCGCACATTGAAGGCGTTTCATTACCCTTCTCATCGGGATAGCACAGCCCATGCCGATCAGCATTCCCCTTCACGGCCAGGCGGCTGACTCTTGGGGAGGGTGCGCTACTCGCCATTGGAGCGGTGTTTCCTCCGTGGCGATCTTTTCAAGGTAAGTAAACACGCAATTGAAAACATGGTCGAGCTGTTGTTCGATCTGAGATTCAGACGGATTCCGGTTTATGCAGCAGGCTCTCGCCTTCATGTGTTTGCAACCTTTTGACGCACCGTCCACAGAGAAGCAGCTGATGCACCTCATCAAAGACAAGACGGGGCATTGGATAACCACAACACTCACACAGATTGTCTGGAGGCTCCACGTCCATGTCGTCTTCCCGAGTTTGTTTACAATAAGGCCTGCCCAGAATTGTCGGGTCGTGACCACTTCACAAGACCTTGCAAGCAACTCGTGTGCCATTGGAAACCAACGAGACAGCTGCTCGTTTTTTCAGAAGCTTCATTGCAAACTGTCGCGAGGACAATGGATCCGGGATACCATTTGGGGGGGAGGATATGCAGACTTTGCACCGTGCCAAGATTACAGTGCAGTCCATCTCCCTTCGAGAAAGTTGGGTCGAGGAAGTCTGGAGATTGGAGTGGTGGTGAGGACATGCGCGGTTCGGAGAGCTAAGCTCCCTATTGTCGAGTCTGGACCAGGCTTTGGGGTGTCGCCCAAAACCCATCTGCATCTGGTTGCGTTTCCTGATTCGGACGGGCTCCCGTTCGATCTGGAACAGATGCGCCAAACCATCGACTCAGTCGGTAAGAATCCTAACCGGGGTTTTTCGGTTGGACGTGTTTAAGCGGCGCTCGAGGGTTCATCCCGGCTTCGCGCGAGAACGGCCGCGATGGTATGGGGCATGCGTGCTATTGGCCATTCAGAGTGCATTGGCTCCGCATTCCATGCGTCGGCGATGGCCTGTCTGATTCGCTGCGGCGCAATGTTGATCATTCCAAGAAACGCCTGGTGAGGTCGGTCTGATCGGTATTCCGGTTGTCGCGATGGGTGCTTGAGGTACCGTGCGATGAGATCGGCTCCCATGTCATGCAGAATCGTTCCGTGAAAGAGCAGCGATTTCCTGGTTCGTCGCTGCGCATTGCCGGAAATCTTTCTGTTCTCGATTGCGAGGTCACTGATCCCCCGGAAGGTTGTGGTCGGCTCCCACCGGCGAAGTGCTGTAGCCATCCGTTCCAGAATCAATCGATTGGTGGTGCGAATATTCGCGAGGCCTGGATGCCAATCAAGCGGCAGCACCAAGGCATACGAGAGGCAACCTGGTCCCTGCAAGACAGTCCCTCCGCCGCTCGCGCGTCGAAGGATAGGCAGGCCGTCTTTGTGGCAAGCCGCCAGATCGACATCATCGGTCAAACGGGAGCTGCGGCCTAACACGACGAAGAGACGGTCACTTTCCCAAAAGCGAAGCACCGGGTTTCCACCCCGCTCATCCAGTTCCTCCAGTAATGCTTCATCGAGCGCAAGATTCTCAACTGGAAGGGGGAAAGTCAGATCGAGCAAGCGGAGCGTCGCCACCTCATGACCGCTTGGGGATGAAGAGGTGCGTGGGCGAACCGTGGAACGACTCAGCCGCTTCCATGACCGTTTCGCTCAACGTCGGATGTGGATGGATGGAGGCCGCGAGGTCTTCTGCGACCGCGCCCATCTCTATGGCGAGGACCCCTTCGGCGATCAACTCGCCTACACCCACGCCGCACAGCCCCATGCCGAGGACGCGACCAGATTCTGCATCGAGTATGAGTTTGGTGAGGCCTTCATTGCGGCCTAACGTCGTCGCGCGTCCCGAGGCAGCCCAAGGAAACCGCACGACCTTCACGGCTTGTCCCGAGACCTTAGCCGCGTCTTCGGTCAATCCGCACCAAGCGATTTCAGGGTCAGTGAAGACGACGGCCGGGATTGCCGTGGCATCGAAGGCTGTCTGTTTTCCGGCGATGACGCGGGCGGCAACCAACCCTTCATGTGAGGCTTTGTGTGCGAGCATCGGTTCGCCCACGACATCCCCGATGGCGAAGATCGTCGGCTCGGCCGTGCGCATCTGCCGATCGACTTGGATGAAGCCGTTCGGTGTGAGTGCGATTTTGGTGTGCTCCAGCCCAAGTTGGCCGGTATTAGGTTTACGGCCCACGGCAACGAGCACGCGATCAAAGGTCTCGGTGCTGGTTCCTTGAGAGTCTGTGAAGGTCGCAACCAGACCGTTCTCCCGTGCATCTAGTTTTTCCACGGTGGTGTTCAGCTTGATGGCTTTGAAGCGGCGCTGCATTCGCTGATTGAGCGGTCGCACAAGATCTGCATCGACGCTGTTCAGCAGGCGCGGCAATGCCTCGACCACTGTAGTTTCGGAGCCGAGGGCCTGATAGACCGTGCCTAACTCAAGGCCGATATAGCCTCCACCGACGACCAGCAGGCGCGCGGGAATCTCCGCCAACTGAAGCGCACTCGTGGAGTCCATGACGCGTGGATCGTCGAGCTTCAGCGATTTCGGGATAGCCGGCTGCGAGCCGGTTGCGAGGATGGCATGAGC
>CXWL01125799.1_pt1 | contig 55287 bp, 51 predicted proteins | sample 590931 | NCBI WGS metagenome assembly CXWL01 (sample SAMEA3498368, study PRJEB10139) | groundwater metagenome | biome: water well; material: biofilm material | place: Germany | collected 2015-04-27 | reverse complement strand
GAACGTGTTTGCCAAGCTGATGGATGCAGCGAGAGTATGTTCGCTGGGGCAGATCACCACGGCCCTGTTTGAGGTGGGCGGGCAATATCGACGCAGTATGTAAAAGATAAAAAATTGTAACCAAGGAAAAAAGATGAAACAACGTGAAGTAGTAGTCGTAGGCGCCGCTAGAACGGCGATAGGCACCTTTGGTGGCGCACTCAAGGATGTGCCGTTGTCAACCCTGGCGACCACAGCCGTCAAGGCGGCGCTCGATCGTTCAGGTGTTGCCCCCTCGGAAGTTGGCCATCTGGTCATGGGTAATGTCATTCCGACTGAGCCGCGCGATGCGTATCTTAGCCGTGTCGCATCCATGGACGCCGGCATGCCGCAAGAAACGCCAGCCTTTAATGTCAATCGCCTTTGCGGTTCAGCCCTGCAGGCCATCATTTCGGCTGCCCAGTCGATTCTGTTAGGTGATTGCAATGTCGCTATCGGTGCCGGCGCCGAGGCCATGAGCCGCGGTCCCTACCTGATGCCAGCGGCACGCTGGGGTGCGCGCATGGGCGACACGCAGATGCTCGACTATATGAATGGTATTTTGCATGACCCTTGGGCTAAAGTGCATATGGGAATTACTGCGGAAAACGTCGCCGAACGCTATGGAATCACACGTGCGATGCAGGATGCCTTAGCGCTGGAAAGTCAAAGGCGTGCCGCCGCGGCGATTGCAGCCGGCTATTTCAAGGAGCAGATCGTGCCAGTCGAGGTCGCTTCGCGCAAAGGTGTTGTGTTATTTGATACCGATGAGCATGTGCGCGCTGGCGTGACGGCGGAAGACCTGGCGAAGATGAAGCCGGTATTTAAAAAAGACGGCCTGGTCACCGTCGGCAATGCTTCAGGCCTCAATGATGGTGCTGCCGCGCTGGTACTGGCCGAAGCGCGTCACGCCGAAGCGCTTGGCCTGAAACCCTTGGCACGCCTGGTCGCTTATGCGCATGCCGGCGTAGAGCCGCTTTACATGGGTATCGGGCCGGTTCCCGCCACTCGCCTGGTGCTGCAAAAAGCCGGACTGCGCATACAGGATATTGATGTGATTGAGGCCAACGAAGCCTTTGCCGCGCAAGCCTGTGCAGTGGCGCGCGAGCTTGACTTCGATCCCGCCAAGGTGAATCCAAATGGCTCCGGCATTTCGCTCGGTCATCCGGTAGGTGCAACCGGTGCGATCATCGCGACCAAGGCGATCTACGAACTGCATCGCACGGGTGGCCGCTACGCTCTGGTCACCATGTGTATCGGCGGCGGACAGGGCATCGCGGCGATCTTTGAGCGGATGTAAAACCTACTTTTTCGCTTAATTTGTCTCACACGTCAGCCGACAGAAAATACAGGCAAAGTCGGCTGCGTGTTTGCTCCGGATCTGCAGATTTCCGGATTCGAGGCTATTTTCATATGATGAACCGACCATTTTTCCCCCGGAAGACGATTACTGAACTCGGTGAAGAGAAACTCTGCTTGTGTTGCGGCGAATACTGGCCTGCAGACACCGAGTTTTTCGCGCATCAGCAATCAAGCAAGGACCGTTTGTCCTCGCGCTGCATCGCCTGCATACAAGCCAAGGTCTGGCACTTCTTCAAAGCCCCTGCAAATAACTCTCTTCAGGCGCGTTAACAAAGCCAAGCGAGAGGCATGGCAGCTGATAGGACGCTAATTGTCAGCGAGAAGCGCTGAAGCAGCTCATAAGGTTTCTTTGATATGGGGTATGTTTTCAGCGTCGTAAATATCATAGATAAGTTGTAGCAGCTTGCTCAATTCTTCCGATTTATCCATCATGCGCGCACTGAATATGATGGGAGAAACGGCATTTTTCTCCTGGATTTCCAGATAGCTCAGATCGACTCTTCTCATCCCTTGCACGCTCGCGGGGATAATTGCTATTCCCTCGCCAGCTGCGACCAGTCCTACCGCAATCTGAAGCTCGCGCACCTCGAATATGTTTTCGGGAGTCAGACCTTTTCCGGCAAAGGCAGCCAACACCTGATCGGCAAAACTTGGTCGTGGCGCCTTCGGGAAAACAATGAGTCGCTCCGATACCAAATCTTGCAGTGCTACCGGCTCGGTAGAATGCGTCAAAGGGTGATCCAGGGGAACTGCCACTATCAGGCGTTCCTCCCTTAGCACTATCCGCCTTATGTTGGGGTCCTCATGTTTAATCCGGCCGAATCCCACATCTATCCGCCCCTCTTTCAGCGCCCTGATCTGGTCCATGGTGGTCATTTCATGCAAGCTCATTTCGACTTCTCTGTGTTGCGTACGAAATAAGCGGATGATTTTTGGCAGCATGCCATATAGCGTGGAGGCGACAAAACCGACGGACAGGGTGCGTTCAATTTTGCCAACACGCTGGGTCATGGTTTTTAGATCAGATGCCTTGCCCAGCAGTTTTTGCGCGTGCGCATAAAAGAACTTGCCTGCTTCCGTCAGGCGCAAGGGGCGTGAGCCTTTTTCAAACAAGGCAACACCCAGTTCTTCCTCCAACTGTTGTATTTGGCGACTCAAAGGCGGCTGCGCAATAAATAATCTTTCCGAGGCGCGGGTGAAGTTTTTCTCTTCCGCGACTGCCACGAAGTAGCGTAGGTGACGCAATTCCATATTCATACCTAAAAAGTATAGAAACCATACCAAAACGGTGTTGGACGCCAGGCATTTGGGGGCATATCTTGCACTTATTCCGTTTAATTATACAAAATAAATATGATCCAAAGTATAGAAACCATTCTTGTTGATGTGCCGACAATACGGCCGCACAAGCTGTCCGTCGCCACCATGAACACCCAGACACTGGTGCTGGTGCGGATACGTTGCGCCGATGGCATAGAGGGCTGGGGTGAGGGGACGACGATCGGTGGCCTCAATTATGGCGGCGAAAGCCCTGAGAGTATCAAGATGAACATTGATACCCATATCGCTCCGCTGCTGATCGGCATGGAGGCGTCTCAGGTGGCCAAGGCGATGGCAAAGATACGCAAGATCATCCAGGACAACCGTTTCGCCAAGTGCGCGATTGAAACGGCCTTGCTCGATGCGCAAGCGCGCCGTTTGAATATTCCTTTAAGCGAATTGTTAGGCGGTCGTGTGCGCGACACATTGCCGGTCGCATGGACTCTGGCCAGCGGCGACACCATCAAGGATATTGCCGAAGCTGAAAAGATGCTGGAGCTGCGCCGTCACCGGATTTTCAAACTGAAGATAGGCTTGCGCTCGGTGGAAGCCGATGTCAGCCATGTGCTGGCAATCAAAAAAGCGCTGGGCGAACAAGTCAGCGTGCGCGTCGATGTGAATCAGGCATGGAGCGAAATGGACGCCGTCAACGGGATCGCCGCACTGGAAGCCGGTGGTATCGATTTGATCGAGCAACCTGTCCGTGCCGATAACAAGGCGGCTCTTGCCAGGCTGACACAGCGTTTCACGGTGGCGATCATGGCCGACGAAGCCTTGCATGGCCCGCTCGATGCCTACGATATCGCGGTGCGCAGTGCAGCCGATGTGTTTGCCGTCAAGATCACGCAGTCCGGTGGCTTGATGCCGGCGCTACAGGTGGCCACCATTGCGCAACTGGCCGGTATCAACCTGTATGGCGGCACCATGCTCGAAGGCGGCGTAGGCACTGCAGCGTCAGCGCACGTGTTCTCTACCTTCAGCGACTTATCGTATGGCACCGAGCTGTTTGGCCCTCTGCTGCTGACCGAGGAAGTATTGAGTGAACCACTGGTCTACAAGGATTTCATGCTGGAGGTGCCGAACAAGCCGGGTCTGGGGGTAGAGATTGACCATGAGAAATTGAATTTCATGCGCCGTAAATAAGTACACGCCAGCCCAGCCAAGCTCAGTCTAACTATCTACCTCAAGGAGAGCACGATGTTGTTTCACGTAAGAATGGATGTCCGGTTGCCGGCCACGATGCCGGAAGATCAGGCCGCTGCCCTGAAGAAGACGGAAAAGGAAATCGCCCAGGCTTTGCAGGATAGCGGCAAGTGGCGCCATCTGTGGCGCATCGCTGGTCAGTACGCCAACATCAGTGTTTTTGATGTTGAAAGTGTGGAGGAATTGCACACCCTGATTTCGACGTTGCCCCTGTTCCCTTACATGGAAATACAGATATTGCCTTTGTGTCGACATCCGTCCTCGGTGAAGTCCGACGATAGGTAAGCAATAAGTAAGTGATAAGCAAGTAAGCAGGTAGCCAAACAGGTTTTCAGTTAGCAGATTTTTTGTTTGATTGAGTGTGGATGTCGATTTTGTTAGCAAACTAAAACGCGCAGCACACTTTTTAATTTTGACGTAATTTTTTGGAGACAAGCATGACCCATACCGAAATAGATGCTCTGGTAAAGAGCTGGATTATTGATTCTGCAACAGGCCCGGCTAACGCGCGCGTACAACAAGTCGTCAGCCGTCTGGTCGGCGATTTGTGCAAGGCAATCGAAGACCTCGACATTCAGGCGAGCGAATTCTGGAAAGGCCTGGAATATCTGGCTGCTGCCGGTGCTCGCAATGAACTTGGCTTGCTCACACCTGGCCTGGGTCTGGAGCGTTTCATTGATATCCGCGCTGATGAAGCCGAAGCCAAGGCTGGCTTGACCGGCGGCACCCCACGCACCATTGAAGGCCCCTTGTATGTTGCAGGCGCACCAGAATCCCGAGGTTTTGCACGCCTTGATGACGGCACAGAAAGCGCCGAAGCCGAGGTGCTGTTCATGCAAGGCACGGTCTATGATGCCAATGGCAAACCTATGCCAAATACCAAGGTCGAAGTCTGGCACGCCAATTTGCTGGGCAACTATTCTTTCTTCGATCAGACGCAGTCCTCGTTTAACCTGCGCCGCACTATCATCACCGATGAGAATGGCCGCTATCAGTTCCGCAGCATCATGCCTATGGGCTATGGCTGCCCGCCAGATGGCAGCACACAACAACTGCTTGATCTGCTAGGTCGCCACGGCCGCCGCCCGGCACACATCCATTTCTTTGTCACAGGCGCAGGTCACCGCAAGCTGACGACACAGATCAATATCGATGGTGACGAATACCTGTGGGATGACTTCGCCTTCGCCAGCCGTGAAGGTCTGGTACCTGCAGTCACCCGCATCACTGCTGCCGATCAGCTGGCGGCCAAGGGTCTGACTGCACCGTTCGCTTCGATTGATTTTGATTTCAATCTGTATGCCGATACGGTCACCGCACCTGCCGCTGAAGTGGATCGCGCCCGCGCTGCCGCTTAAAAGCCAGACTGCACGGACTAAGCAAAATACAGTGGTGTGACGATGAATGGTATTGCATGCAATTGCCATCCGTGTCACACGCACGCCAAGAGACGACAAGAAAGACCATCATGATTCCGATTCATCCTGACAATACGCCAAAGCTGAAAAGCCTGGACGACTACCTGATCGAAGATAAAGAAAAAGGCGACTACCGTCTGCATCGCAGCGCCTTTACCGACGAAGCTTTATTTGAACTCGAAATGAAGCACATCTTCGAAGGTAACTGGATCTATCTGGCGCACGAGAGCCAGATTCCCAACAATAACGATTACTACACCACGCATATTGGCCGTCAGCCGATCTTCATTGCGCGTAATCGCCAGGGTGAACTGAATGCCTTTATCAATGCCTGTAGCCATCGCGGCGCCATGTTATGCCGTCACAAGCGCGGTAACAAGGCAACTTACACCTGCCCTTTCCACGGCTGGACCTTCAACAACAGCGGCAAGCTGTTGAAAGTCAAAGATCCGGAAGATGCAGGCTATCCGGAGTGCTTCAATAAGGAAGGCTCGCATGACCTGAAAAAGGTCACGCGCTTTGAAAACTACAAAGGCTTTCTATTCGGTAGCCTGAACGATGATGTCTTGCCATTGCCAGAATTTTTGGGCGAAGCCGGCAAGATCATAGACATGATTGTCAATCAATCGGCAGATGGCCTGGAAGTGTTGCGTGGTGCATCGACCTATACCTATGAGGGCAACTGGAAGTTACAGGCAGAAAACGGTGCCGACGGTTACCACGTCTCGGCGGTGCACTGGAACTACGCAGCAACGACCAACCATCGCAAGGAACAGGAAGCCATGCGTGCCGACAACATCCGCGCGATGGATGCCGGCAAGTGGGGCAAGCAGGGCGGCGGCTTTTATGCCTTTGAACATGGTCATCTGGTCTTGTGGACCAAATGGGCGAATCCGGAAGACCGGCCTAACTTCCCGCGCCATGCCGAATTTGCCGATAAATTCGGCAAGCCAACCGCCGACTGGATGATAGAACGCTCGCGCAATCTGTGCCTGTATCCCAACGTCTATCTGATGGATCAGTTCGGCTCACAAATCCGCCTGTTGCGCCCTATTTCTGTCGATAAGACCGAAGTCACCATTTACTGTATCGCGCCCAAGGGCGAATCGGATGAGGCGCGTTCACGCCGCATCCGCCAGTATGAGGATTTCTTTAACGTCAGCGGTATGGCCACCCCTGATGATCTGGAAGAGTTCCGTGCTTGCCAGCAAGGTTTCAATGGTATCGCGCTGGAATGGAACGATATGTGCCGCGGCTCTGAGCACTGGATAGAAGGCGCAGACGACGCCGCCAGGGAAATCGGCCTGAAGCCGGTCATGAGCGGTATCAAGACCGAAGATGAAGGCTTGTACACAATACAACACCGCTACTGGCTCGACGTCATGAAAAAAGCGCTGAAGAAGGAAGGGGTGAAATCATGAAAAACATCAGCATGCAAGACATCAACAGTTTCCTCTACCGCGAAAGCCGCTTGCTGGACGATGAGCAATGGGACGAATGGCTGGAGTGCTATGACAAGGACGCCCAGTTCTGGATGCCATCCTGGGATGACGACGACAAGCTGGTCACTGATCCGCAGCGCGAAATCTCCCTGATCTTTTATCCTACCCGTCAGGGTCTGGAAGACCGCGTGTTCCGCATCAAGACGGAACGCTCCAGCGCCACCATGCCGGATACGCGTACCAGTCACAACATCGCGAATATCGAGCTGGAAAAGCAGGACGGAGATGTGCTCACGGTGCGCTTCAACTGGCACACGCTGAGTCACCGCTATAAGACTAACTATAGCTATTTCGGCATGTCGCGCTATGTGATCGATTTTTCTGGTGATAGCCCGAAAATCCTGAACAAATACGTGGTGTTGAAAAACGATTACATCAATCAGGTCATCGATGTCTATCACATCTGATGTGGTGATTTGATACGCAAATATAGTTTGTATATTTCATTGTTTTAACTTTACAAAATCCGGGAGAAGTCGATGAGCTACAACATCGCACTGCAATTCGAAGACGGCATTACCCGCTTCATTTCATGTAACGACAATGAAAAATTGTCCGACGCGGCTTACCGTCAGAAAATGAATATCCCGCTGGATTGCCGTGACGGCGCTTGCGGCACTTGTCGCGGATTTTGTGAATCCGGTAAGTACGACATGCCGGAGTCAAGCTATATCGAGGATGCGCTGGAACCAGCCGATGCGGCTAAGGGCTACGTGCTGGCGTGCCAGATGAAACCGAAGTCGGATTGTGTCGTGCAGATTCCTGCAAGCTCGGCGTCCTGCAAGATCGCCGTATCCAGTTTCAATGGATCGGTCGAGCAAGTGCAGGCGGTGTCTGACTCGACCATCAGCTTTTCCATCAAGCTGGATAACCCTGCCGAGCTAGACTTTTTGCCGGGGCAATATGTCAATGTCGCTATTCCGGGCACCCAGCTGACACGCTCGTATTCGTTCAGCTCGCCACCCGGTGCCGGGCACGCTTCGTTCGTGGTGCGCAATGTGCCGAATGGCCGCATGAGTGAATTTCTCGGCAAGCAGGCGCAGGTAGGTCAGGCGATGAGTTTTTCCGGCCCTTATGGCAGCTTCTATTTGCGTGAGCTAAAGCGCCCGGTCCTGATGCTGGCAGGTGGTACCGGGATTGCACCTTTCCTGTCGATGCTCGATGTTCTGGCAAAAAACGGCTTTGACCAGCCAGTGCGCCTGGTGTTCGGCGTCACCAATGATATCGATCTGGTCGCGCTGGAAAAGCTTGATGCGATCGTCGCACAGCACCCGCAGTTCAGTTACCGTACCTGCGTTGCTGCGGCAGACAGCGCACATCCGCGCAAAGGCTATGTGACTCAGCATGTCGAGACGGACTGGCTCAATGGCGGTGAAGTCGACATCTACTTATGCGGCCCGGTCGCTATGGTTGATGCGGTCAGAAACTGGCTGACTGAAGTGAATGTCAAGCCAAGTCATTTTCATTACGAAAAATTTTCAGCCAGTAATTGAGCTAGCGGACACTGTGGAGCATGAGCATGCGTGATATTCAACGATTCAAGAACAAGGTAGTGGTGGTCACTGGGGCGGCACAAGGCATAGGCCGGGGTGTGGCGCTGGCGATCGCCGAAGAGGGCGGTCAGCTGGTGCTGGCCGACAGGTCCGATCTGATCAATGAGGTCGCTGCTGAAGTTGCCGCCTCGGGTGCGGACGCCATCGTCAGCAACGTCGATCTGGAAACCTACGCCGGTGCCAATGCCATGATTGCGGCGGCGATCGCCAGCTTCGGCCGTGTCGATATTCTGGTCAATAACGTCGGCGGCACGATCTGGGCCAAGCCGTATCAGGAATACGAAGAAGCGCAAATCGAGGCGGAAATCCGCCGCTCGCTATTCCCTACATTGTGGTGCTGTCGCGCCGTATTGCCGGGCATGATAGCGCGCCAGCATGGCGTGATCGTCAATGTCTCGTCGATCGCCACCCGCAGCATTCACCGTATCCCGTATGCCGCTGCCAAAGGTGGCGTCAATACCATGACGGCCAGTCTGGCCATGGAACATGCAGCCGATGGCATACGCGTCAACGCGGTAGCAACCGGTGGCACCGAAGCGCCGCCAAGAAAAATCCCGCGCAATGCAAAAAAATTGAGTGAACAGGAAGAAGTCTGGTATCAGGCCATTATTGATCAGACCGTCGATTCCAGCCTGATGCACCGCTATGGCAGCATCACTGAGCAGGTCAATGCGATTCTGTTTCTGGCGTCTGACGAATCGTCCTACATCACCGGCACCGTATTGCCTGTCGGTGGCGGCGATCTCGGTTAACAATTGAATGACCACCTGACCATGACACACACCAAGCGCACACTACTGAAGGACTGGTCTATCTCAGCCACGGTAGCGGGCTTTCTGGCCGTGCTGATCTCTTATTCCGGTCCTCTGGTCATTTTCTTTCAGGCTGCCAATGCTGCGCAGGTGCCTGCTGAGATGATCGCCTCATGGGTGTGGGCGATTTCCATCGGTGCCGGTGTCTCTGGCATCCTCTTGAGCTGGTGGTTGAAAATGCCGGTGGTGACCGCCTGGTCTGCACCAGGGACTGCTTTGCTGGTCACGCTGTTTCCCGCGATGCCTTTGAGCCAGGCAGTGGCGGCCTATATCACGGCAGCCATCGTGATATTTTTGGTTGGCATTTCAGGCTATTTCGATAAGCTGATCAGGCATATTCCCAAAGGCATAGCCGCCGGCATGATGGCGGGCATCCTGTTTCAGTTTGGTATCAATACCTTCAAATCCGTTGCGGCCATTCCTGTGCTGGCAAGTGGCATGATATTGACCTATGTGATAGGCCGAAAAATCTTGCCCAGATACGCCATCGTGCTGGTATTGCTGGTCGGGGCCGCGCTGGCATGGCTTACTCATCTGGTCGACCTCCGCGCTGTCGCTCTGCATGTGGCGATGCCGGTCTGGATCAGCCCCGAATGGTCATGGCAATCCACCCTGAGTTTTGCGCTTCCGCTGATTCTGGTCAGCCTGACCGGGCAATTTTTACCTGGCATGGCGATACTGAAATTATCCGGCTATCAGACGCCCGCCAAGCCCATTCTGGTGGCAACCAGTCTGGCCTCCATAGTCGTCGCATTTTTTGGCGGGATTACCATCGTCATCGCAGCGATTACCGCCGCCTTGTGTACCGGCAAAGATGCGCATGAAGAACCTGGCAAGCGCTATATCGCCGGCATCGCCAACGGCGTTTTCTATCTGATCGGTGGCGTGCTGGCAGGCACTATCGTCACCCTGTTCACCAGCCTGCCCAAGGAATTCGTTGCGGTGCTGGCGGGCCTTGCCTTGCTGGGTGCCATCACCACCAATGTGCTCGCGGTGGTGCAGGAGGAAGCGCACCGTGAGGCGTCGATGATCAGCTTTCTGGCGACCGCCTCTGGCATGACATTTCTCGGCCTGGGCTCTGCCTTCTGGGGCATAGTGATCGGTGCATTTGCCTATCTGGTGTTGAATCAGAAGGCGGCGGTGCACGTAGCCGAACCAGACATCAATACAAATCTACAAAGGATGAATAAGCATGATTGATAAGACTGCGATGTCGATGGCAGCTGCCATTGCAAAAATACCGGATGGCGCAACCGTCATGATCGGTGGTTTTGGCACGGCAGGCCAGCCTGCTGAGCTGATTGACGCCCTGATTTCCCATGGCGCGAAGGACCTGACCATCGTCAACAACAATGCCGGTAACGGTGATCTTGGCCTGGCCGCCTTGCTCAAGGCGGGCCGCGTCAAAAAGATCATCTGCTCTTTTCCGCGTCAATCCGATTCCTACGAATTCGACAAACTGTATCACGCCAAAAAGATAGAGCTGGAACTGGTTCCTCAAGGGAATCTGGCAGCGAGAATTCAGGCCGCAGGATCAGGCCTGGGCGCTATTTTTACCCCTACCGGTTACGGCACGTTGCTGGCTGAAGGCAAGGAAACCCGCCACATCAATGGCAAGGACTATGTACTGGAATTGCCTATCTATGCCGATTTCGCTCTGATCAAGGCGCATCAGGGGGACCGCTGGGGCAATCTGGTTTACCGCAAAAGCGCGCGCAATTTTGGCCCCATCATGGCGACAGCGGCTGCCTGCACGATCGCGCAAGTCAAAGATATCGTGCCGCTCGGTCAGCTCGATCCCGAGAACATCATCACGCCAGGCATTTTTGTGCAGCACGTGGTTGCCCTGTCTATTTGATAAAGAAAGAAATTTATGACTTACCAACGGACCTACCAACCATTAAGCAGAGATCAGATTGCGCAGCGCGTGGCGCAGGATATTCCCGAAGGTGCCTATGTCAATCTTGGCATAGGCTTGCCGACCAAAATCGCGAATTATCTGGAAAAAGATAAGGAAATTTTTCTGCATAGCGAAAACGGGGTGCTTGGCATGGGCCCGGCCCCCGCACCCGAAGAGCGCGATCCTGAATTGATCAATGCCGGCAAGGAATTCATCACTTTGTTGCAGGGCGGCTGCTTTTTTCATCACGGCGATTCTTTCACGATGATGCGCGGCGGCCATATCGACATCTGTGTGCTCGGTGCGTTTCAGGTTGCGGCCAATGGTGATCTGGCGAACTGGCATACTGGCGAAGCCGACGCGATACCGGCGGTGGGCGGCGCGATGGATCTGGCCATAGGGGCAAAGAAAGTATTTGTGACGATGGAACATCTGACCAAGACCGGCGAATCGAAAATTGTCGAGCAATGCACGTATCCGCTGACGGGCATAGGCTGTGTTGACCGTATCTATTCCGACCTGGCGGTGATGGATGTCACCGCCGATGGCTTGCTAGTGCGCGAGATGGTGGCCGGCCTGACGTTTGCCAGGTTGCAAGAGTTAACTTCTGCCGCGCTGATTGATGGCATCAGTTTGTAAAACATAAAAAATTTGGACGAGAGTCAGGAGACAGAATGAAGAATGCATTTATCTGCGACGCAGTGCGCACCCCGTTTGGCCGTTATGGTGGCGCATTGTCTGGCGTCAGAACCGATGATCTGGCGGCTTTCCCTATCAAGGCGCTGATCGCAAGATACCCGGCGCTGGACTGGAGCCGGGTCGATGATGTGATCTATGGCTGCGCCAATCAGGCTGGCGAAGACAACCGCAATGTGGCGCGCATGGCGAGCCTGCTGGCCGGCCTGCCGGTTGAAGTGCCTGGCAGCACGATTAACCGTTTATGCGGCTCCAGCCTCGATGCCCTGGGCGTAGCAGCCAATGCCTTAAAGAGCGGCAGTTGCGATCTGATGATAGCCGGTGGTGTGGAAAGCATGTCGCGCGCGCCGTTTGTCATGGCCAAGGCGGATAGCGCTTTCTCACGTGCCGCCAAAATCGAAGACACAACGATAGGCTGGCGCTTGGTTAACCCGCTGATGAAAGCCATGCATGGCGTCGATTCCATGCCGGAAACGGCGGAGAACGTGGCGACAGAGTTTGCTATTTCGCGCGCGGATCAGGATCAGTTTGCCCTGAACAGCCAGTTGCGTACCGCAAAGGCGCAGCAGGCCGGTCTGTTCAGCGATGAAATCATCGCTGTCACTTTGCCACAGCGCAAAGGTGATCCTATTGTTTTCAGCCAGGATGAGCATCCGCGCATGACCAGCCTGGAAGCGCTCGCCAAATTAAAAGGCGTGGTCAGGCCAGACGGCTCGGTGACCGCAGGCAATGCCTCTGGAGTGAATGACGGATCGTGCGCGCTGTTGCTGGCCTCGGATGCAGGCATCGCCCAATTTGATCTGATGCCGAAGGCGCGCATCGTCGCTGTCGCCGCTGCCGGCGTGGCGCCACGCATCATGGGTTTTGGCCCGGCGCCGGCGATTCGCAAGGTGTTGGCGAAAGCGAACCTGACATTGGATCAGATGGATGTGATCGAGCTCAATGAAGCATTTGCAGCGCAGGCGCTGGCGGTGATGCGTGATCTGGGGCTGCCCGATGATGCGGCGCACGTGAATCCTAACGGCGGCGCCATCGCATTGGGTCATCCATTGGGGGCATCCGGTGCGCGCATGGTGACGACGGCGATGTATCAGCTGCATCGTAGCAATGGCCGCTATGCCTTGTGCAGCATGTGCATAGGTGTCGGCCAAGGGATAGCCATGATCATCGAACGCGTCTGAAACTGCAGTCCCAGGCCAACCCATTTTTCAAGAACTCCTATGCCCATCGCTCACATCAACGGGACTGACATTTTTTATGTCACCCAAGGCAATCCCGCCAATCCTGGAATTGTGTTTTCCAATTCACTAGGCACCGATCACAGCATGTGGCAGGCGCAGGCCGAGGCACTGAGCAGCGATTTTTATGTGATCCGCTATGACACGCGCGGCCACGGAAAATCCGCCAGCCCGAAAGGCCCGTATCAGTTGGCGCAGCTGGGGCAGGACGTGATCGCCTTGCTCGATTTTCTACATATCAAAAAAACGCATTTCTGCGGTCTCTCCATGGGCGGCGTGATTGGGCAATGGCTGGGCATCAACGCCGGTGATCGCATCAATAAACTCGTGCTGGCCAACACAGCGGCTAAAGTCGGCAGCAGCGAAGCCTGGCTGAGTCGTGCCGGGACGGTACGTGTCGAAGGCCTGAAAAGCATCGCCGATACCGCTGCCGCACGCTGGTTTACTCCCGCTTTTATTGAGCGGCAAGGCAGCGCCGTGAACGCACTGACGGCGCATCTGGCTGCCGAGAGCGCAGAAGGATATGCCAGTTGCTGCGAAGCGCTGGCCTATACCGATTTGCGTGAAGAAATTTATTCGATAACGAATCCAAGCTTGATCATCGCCGGACACTACGATCCGGTGACGACCGAAGGCGATGCCGCCTTCATGCAAGAGAGAATCAGCGATTCTTACACCGTGGTGCTGGCCGCATCGCATATCTCCAACATCGAAGCTGAGCAAGCCTTTACTCAGGCGCTCGCCAGCTTTTTTCTCGCTTCTTAAAGACCAGAGTACCCCTCAGGTCATGTAAAGAGAATGAATGAGCTTAAGCCGCTATGTACCCATAGCGGGCGGCTTGTTGCATCCCAAATTTTAAAAATAATTCATAAACCAATCAGGAGACGTAAATCATGAAACAAGTAGATGTTCACAAAATAATCGATGAGGCGAAATTCAATCGCTTTCATTGGGTGTTGTTATTCTGGTGTGCCTTGGTCATTATTTTTGATGGCTATGATCTGGTCATTTATGGCGTGGTATTGCCCAGGCTGATGGCGGAATGGGGTTTGACGCCTATGCAGGCGGGCGCCCTGGGCAGCTATGCCTTGTTTGGTATGATGTTCGGCGCCATGTTCTTTGGCCCGCTGTCGGACAAGATAGGGCGCAAGAAAGTCATTGCGATTTGTGTCACCCTGTTCAGCCTGTTCACTTTCATTAACGGCTTTGCCAGCAATGTGACCGAATTTGCCATTTGCCGTTTTATCGCGGGATTGGGCATCGGTGGCGTGATGCCGAACGTCGTCGCATTGATGACAGAGTATTCGCCTAAAAAAATCCGCAGCCTGCTAGTGACCATCATGTTCAGTGGCTACTCAGTCGGCGGCATGCTGTCAGCCGGTCTCGGTATCTGGCTCATTCCCGCCTATGGCTGGTCGGCGGTGTTTTTTGTCGCGATCATCCCTTTGCTTTTGTTACCGCTGATCCTGTATTTTTTGCCTGAATCTCCTGCATTTTTGCTGCGTTCCAGGCGCGATGGAAAAATGAGCGATATCCTGTCCCGCATAGCGCCAGGCTATGTGCCAGAAAAAAACGCGCAATACAATTATGCGACGGGAAATACCTCCACGCAGGCCCCTTTGCTCGCTTTGTTTAAAGATGGCCGCATGCTGACGACATTGATGTTCTGGGTCTCGTTTTTCATGTGCCTGTTGATGGTCTATGCGCTTGGTTCATGGTTGCCAAAACTGATGAATAAAGCCGGTTACCCGATGGGATCTAGCCTGATGTTTTTGATGGTCCTGAACATCGGCGCGATCGTTGGCGCTGTCGGAGGTGGCTGGCTGGCGGATAAGTTTCCGCCGCGCCGCGTGCTGTCTTTGTTCTTCATCATCGCTGCATGCTCGATCAGCCTGCTGGGTATAAAAAGCAATACCATGACACTCAATCTGCTGGTCGCGCTTGCCGGTGCAACCACCATAGGCTCACAGATCTTGCTGTACGCCTTTGTCGCTCAATATTACCCGTTGCGTATCCGTTCTACCGGCATCGGCTGGGCATCCGGTGTTGGCAGAAGCGGGGCGATTTTGGGACCGATTTTGGGTGGTAGCTTGCTGAGCATGAACTTGCCGCTGGAATTTAACTTCTACATGTTTGCCATACCCGGTGCGATTGCCTGTATCGCGATTTCTATGGCCGGTAAAAATGCTGTCAGCCATGCCGTAGGGCAGACCGCTGAGCCTGTCATCAATTCGGCATTCAGTCCTAAAATTCCGACATGATAAGAAACATCAAGCCTGACCGGCACATGTATTGATTCAAAAAATCCCGATTTTTAAAGTCGGGATTTTTTTTGTCAATTAGAAATGATGCCAATGTCTGTTTGATACTGGCAAAAATAAAACAAGCCCAGAACGTCCTTGGGAGCCGGTTTTGCTGTGCTCGAGCAATAATGCGGCGATAAGCGATTGTCACTTGGCGCAGCTCTGTCGTGAAAATCCAGGTTCCGGAGGCATCCGACATTCGTTCGCGGTGTCCTCAGCCATTCCCGGCACTGAGGTTAAAAAATATTGTCAGAACGCTCTTTAATCACCAGGGTTGATTTTTGGCGTGTGTTGTTTTTTAGATCGCATCAGCATCGGCCAGGCCTGGCGGACGATGGTGAAAGAGATGGGATCAACAAGCGGACGGCCTGGCCTTTCACCCACACGCCCCCCCTCAATCTGAACGGAATTGCCAAATAATAATCTAATGCTGTACGCGGAATGTCCGTCGTTTGTATGTCACACATCGCTAATAAAATCGTAGAAATAATCAAATAAATTGTTGACGGCCGACCGGACGGTCGGCTATATTGAATACGCCTAATGTTCTATATTTTCCCAGGGAAACATTTCAGAATAATGAAGTGAGCTGGGCAGAGAAAACCCATTAAAAGTGGTAATCGCGGGCAGCATCAGATTAAACAGATAAATAAATTGAATTCATTCTTGAACCAGGGTTAATAGTTTTAAAAATCCACCGAGGAGACACACAAATGAAATTGAAGAAAAAATGGTTAGGGCATGTTTCTGCATCTTTACTGAGCGGAACTGCATTGCTTGCCTCACACAGTGTTTTGGCTCAGCAACTAGTCACTCAGGCAGCAACAGAAAAGGCACCAGAGGCCACCGCGAATGAGGGCCAGACGGTCGTGGTATCTGCGCGCCGTCGTTCTGAGCGTTTGCTTGACGTACCAGTTGCTGCAACGGCAGTCGGCGAGAAAGAACTCCGTCAGTACGATCTTACCTCTGCACAAAATATCAAGATCGTTGTTCCGCAAATCAGTCTGGATCGCGGCTTCACCGGCAGCGGAGCTTCGATTTCCATGCGCGGCGTGAACTCAACCAGTATCGATGCAGGCGTTGAACAATCTATTCTGGTCGACTACGATGGCATGGCCATCAGCCGCGGCAGACTCCTCAGCGATGCGCTATTTGATCTCGATTCGATCAGCGTACTGAAAGGGCCGCAATCCCTGTTTTTCGGAAAAAATTCTCCGGGTGGTGTGGTCTCGATGAAATCTGCCGGACCGACCAAAGTATTCGAAGGTTACGTACGTGCTGGCTATGAAACTACTGCAGCCACTAACCAATGGGAAGCCGCGATCTCCGGACCGATTACCAATAACCTCGGTTTCCGTATTGCTACCCTCAGCAGCAGCAGCAAGGGTTACATCTACAACAATGTGATCGGTGGCGTCGAAGATAAATCCCGCACCGCTGCCAGCGGTAGCACTTTCGTGCCGGCAGCTCAGGATCGCCTGGGTGGCGAGACCAAGAAAGCCGCCCGTTTCTCATTCAGATATACGGATGGCGACTTCGATGCAACTTTCAAACTGTTGCTTAGCCGCGTAGAAAATACCGGCCAGCAATCACTGGGTGAAGTCATGGGTTGCAAGCCTGGCCAAACCAATCCCGGTACTCTGAGCGCGACCAATGCAGCCATTCCTGATCCGACTGGCGATTGCGTGCTGAATAACCGTGTTTCTGTAGGCTGGATATCGCCGACCATCGTCAATGCCTGGCCGGAAGTCAAGGCTAATGGCAATGGTTTGCCGTATGGCCGTAACAATACCAAGATGCCGGTTCTGTCCCTGAATTACAAGATGAACAAGGTAGACTTAACATCGGTAACGGGCTACTACGATTATGACTACGTCAATCAAGGAAATTCAGATGGAACATCGTATTCCTACTACTGGTCATACAGTAATGAAACGAATAAGAGCCTGTATCAGGAGTTGCGCGCCATCACTAAACTTGATGGTCCGGTCAACTTTTCCCTGGGTGGGCATTTCGAGGACAACGAACGTACTATCCGTGTCGGTGGAGCCAACGGTCCGTCGCCTCTGGATCCTGTCACTGGCAAATACAATACGCATGATAATCGCCAGCACAACGAGAGCAATGCCTATTCCTTATTCGCTCAGGTCACCGCAAAGTTAACGCCGTCGGTAGAGTTGGCAGGCGGCGCACGTTATTCGTCGGAGAAGAAGTCGCTGGATTCACGCAACGAATTCATCAATCCGTCCTTGCCTGCAGCAGTCAAGGCTGCATATTTGCCGATGGGCCAGGTTGTCAGCGCATCCAAGAAGGAAACCAACGTATCACCTGAGGCCACCCTGAGCTGGCATGTGGACAGCGACACGATGGTATATGGCGCGTACAAGACTGGTTATCTGGCAGGTGGTTATTCCAATCCGGGTACTTTGTCAGCGACTGCGGCAAATATCAATACACTTTCCTTCTCTGCGGAAAAGGTAAAGGGCTTTGAACTTGGTGCCAAATCGTCGATGCTGGATCGCAAACTGACTGGTTCCGTGACGCTCTACAATTACGCTTACACTGGCTTGCCGCTGACATCGCTGATCGCTCTTGATGGTGGCCGCACGACCTACGTAACACAGAACGCCGCGAGCACGCTCAGCAAGGGTGTGGAACTGGAAGCAACGTATCGTCCATTCCGTGGCCTGGCAATCAAGGGTTCCGCCACCTACAACAATGCAAACTTTGAAGACTTCGCTAATGCCCAGTGCTATACGGGACAAACGGTCGCGCAAGGTTGTGTGAAGGAAGCCAGCGGCAAGTTCGTCCAGAACATGTCAGGCAAGGAAGTCTATCGCGCACCTAAGAAGCTCTTCACTTTTGGTGGTACGTATGATTTCCAATTGGCATCATCTCTGAAGGCCGGCGTGAATGCTGACTTGCGCCGCACGGATGGCTACTTTTCGGGCCTCAACCTGAATCCGCTGTCATATCAGCGTGGCTTCACGAGCTATAACGCGGGTGCGCGGATAGGCTCGTTGGATGAAAGATGGTCAATCGCAGTGATCGGTCGTAATTTGACCAACGTGCATTACGCTACGCTTGCGCTAGACAAACCAGGTGGAACTGGTGAGGTCTTCGCGGTCGCGGGTGAGCCACGTTCCGTGACCCTGCAGTTCGAAAGCCGCTTTTAAGTAATGCCTTCGGATACGCCGTAATAAAATACGGTGTATCCGTCATTTTAATTGTTGGCTGAAGTAGCAAGAACTGTCATTACCTTTCAACACAGAGATGAAAATTTATGTCGAACGAAGTACTTGAATGCGACTTTCTCGTGATAGGAGCCGGCATGGCCGGTTTATCTGCGGCCGGTTGGGCCGCTTCACGGGGAGCCAATGTTATTGTGGTCGAGAGAGCCGAAAAAATCGGCGGTTCGGCTGTTCTTTCCGGTGGCATGCTTTGGACGGCGACCAGCCTCGAGCGGATGAAATATTACGGTGCAGGCGACCCCGATCTTGGCGATGTAGTTTGTAAGACTTACCCGCTAGCGATCAGCTGGCTGCGTGAGCGCGGCATTGAACTCTCCGAAAAAATGGATGCATTGCATGGCTATGGCTACCAGATCGATATCGTCGAACATCTGCAAGGGTGCGTGGCCTTGGTGGAGAAAGCCGGTGGGCATGTCATCCTCGGAACAGCGATAGAGAAACTCTTGCGCGCCCCAGACGGCCGCATCATTGGTGCCAGCACCAGTCATCCGGATGGCTGCGTCGACGTGCACGCCAAATCAACTTTGCTGGCTACCGGCGGATATCAGGGAGACCCGGAGTTGCGCGCCCGTTACATCCACCCAAATGCCCGGAACATGCTGTTGCGCTCGAATCTGTATAGCCGCGGCGAGGGCATCAAGCTCGGTGAGGAAGCGGGCGGCGAAGTACGTGGGACCAATGCAGGGTTTTATGGACATTTGGTCACAGCATCGCCATCCTGGGGTGAAGAACGTCTCAATACCATGCTCTCGCAATATCACAGCGATTACACGCTGCTGCTGAACGAAGACGGCCAGCGTTTCTGCGATGAAACCAATGGCGATCACACCAATACCTATTACACCGTACAGCAGAAAAACGCACGTGCGCTGTGTTTCTGGGACGCCCGCGTACACGAAGAACACGCCACCAAGTCGATCGTGAAATTTGCCCCGCCGATGGATAAGTTTGCTGTTGCCATGGAATTCGGTGGCGAGGGATTAAGCTCATCGTCGCTTGATGACATAGCCGCTTTCGCGGCGGCCAAAGGCTTCAATGGCGAGCAAGTGGCAAAATCGATCAGCGACTTTAATTATCGCTGCCGCAACGCCTGGGAAACACTTGACCCACCGCGCAGCGAGGACTGCACCCCGCTTGATCGGGCGCCGTTTTATGCGCTGGTAGTCTATCCGGCCATCACATTCACCTATGGTGGCCTGACGATTGATACCAAGGCGCGCGTCTTGAACGTCAATGGCCATGTCGTCCCCGGATTACTCGCTGCCGGTAGCGACGCCGGGGCTGCCTTTGGCATAGGCTACGCCGGGGGACTGGCGCTGGCGATGACTTTCGGCCTGACCGCAGCACGCACTGCGGGCTGGCAATAAAACCCAGGTGAGCTTCTGGCTGCGGGTGGTGGCTAGCGGTCACACTCGAGTCCGGAAGCCTATCTTTAAAAACAGATTAAGGAATAAGACATGAACAATTTTCAAGGAAAAGTCGCTGTCATCACTGGTAGCGGCAGCGGTATGGGCGAGGCAATGGCCTGGCGTTTTGCTAAGGCTGGCATGAAGGTCGTGATCGCCGACATCGATAAAACGGCTGCTGAAAGGGTGAGGGATGCCCTGGTCGCCGCCGGACATACGGCGCTCGCAGTGAGGACAGACGTGGCTGACGCCGCCAGTGTCGAAGCGCTCGCCGATACCGCGTTCTCCACTTATGGCAGCGTCGACCTCTTGTGCAATAACGCGGGTGTCGTGCCTTCCGGACGCTATCGTCCGGTCTGGGAATACCCAATGGAAGACTGGAAATGGTCATTCGATGTCAACCTGATGGGTGTCGCCCATGGCCTGCACAGTTTCATTCCGCGCATGCTGGCACAAAAAACTGAGGGCCACGTGGTCATCACCGCGTCTATCGCAGGTCTGGTGAGTGGTTCGGGTTCGGCCGTCTATAGTGCGGCCAAGCATGCCGCCGTCAGGATCGGCGAAGCCCTGTATGCCTCGTTCGAAGAAATGAACGCGCCGATCGGCGTCACCGTGCTGTGTCCGGGATTGGTCAATACGCGCATCTATGAATCTGAACGCAATCGACCTGAACACTTGCAGCCTGAAGGTGGTGCGGCACCAGAAACTGCTGAACTGCAGGCTATCGCTTCATCTTTATACAATAGCGCGATTTCGCCAGAAACTGTCGCAGAACAAGTTTTCGATGCCGTTCAAAATAAGATATTGTACGCGCTGACCACTAGCAACTTCGATAACGCGATCCGCGAGCGTCTGGAGGCGGTACTGGAGCGGCGTGCACCGCACTTTGATAGCCTGCTTGAGATGAGCAAGCGCGATATTCGTCCTGATAGCGTAAACAAATGAATCGCCTGACCGATAAGGTGGCGCTGATCACCGGTGCAGCATCCGGGATCGGTTTGGCGACTGCGCTGCGCTTTGCGGAAGAGGGCGCCACCGTGGTGCTCGGCGACCGGGCGGCTGACCGTCTGGCCGATGCCCTGTCCGCGCTTGAACAGGTCAACCCAGGACATATGGCGATCGCATTTGATGTAACGCTGGAGCAGGATTGGCAGGCCGCGATTACACGTATCGAGCAGAGCTTCGGACGCCTGGACATTCTCTTTAACAATGCCGGGTTCGGACGCTTTTGCCCGATCGAGGAAACCACGCTGGAATCCTGGCGCGCGATCATGGCGGTCAACCTTGACAGTGTCTTCCTGGGTACCAAGCACGCTTTGCCCTTGCTGGCCAAGTCGGGCAAGGGTGCGATCGTCAACATGTCGTCTATCCGCGGCATGGTCGCCGGTGCCAATTCGGGTGCCTACAGCGCTGCGAAAGCCGGGGTCCGCTTGTTTTCAAAAGTCACTGCCCTGGAATGCGCCGAGGCAGGCAATGGTGTACGGGTCAACTCTGTGCATCCGGGGCATGTCGAAACACCGCTAACTGCGGCCGCTTATGCCAATCCTGAACTGGCCAGAGAATTTCTTGCACATACGCCCATGGGCCGCTTCGCCCAGGCGCGCGAGATTGCGCAGGCCGTGGTTTTCATGGCTAGCGACGAGGCCAGCTACATGACAGGCGCCGAGGTCACCATTGATGGCGGCGTAACCGCACTTTGACGGCATTATTTGCCGTCCATCGCGTATAGGAGCAATTCTGATGACACAATTCCCCAATTTGTTCAAACCCTATGCCATAGGGAAGATGCAACTGGCCAATCGCATCGTGATGCTGCCGCACGGAACCAGTATGGTCCGCAATGGCGCGATCACCGAGGATGATATTGCGTATTACGAGGCGCGCGCCCGTTCTGGCCTGGGCCTCATGATTACCGGGGCGGCCATCGTTCACCCCAGCACGGCGACAAAATCTGGAACGCTGGTGGCGCCATACGCCGAACATGTGCTTGAGAGCCTGGCCAAACGCGTGGATGCTGTGCATGCGCATGGCGTGAAAATCATCGGCCAGCTGGTGCATCTCGGCCGAGAAATGATAGGCAGCGAATCCGAATATGCGCCGATGGCGCCGTCCGTGATCCGTTCCCCGCGCGATCCGTTTCCACCGCACGAAATGGATCACGCCGACATTCGTGAGATTGTCGAGTCGTTTGGCTATTGTGCTGCCAATCTCAAGCGTACCGGCCATGATGGCGTCGAAATCCATGGCGCGCATGGTTACCTGGTTGCACAATTCCTCTCGCCCTCGACGAATTTCCGTACTGACGCTTATGGCGGTTCGCTGGAATGCCGCATGCGCTTCCTGCGTGAAGTGATCGAATCGATCCGCCGTCATTGTGGCGACGATTTTGTACTCGGCCTGCGGTTAAGCGCCGATGAAGAAATAGAGAACGGCCTGGAAATCCAGGACAACGTACAGATCAGTAAAGCAATTGCCGCCTGGGGCATGACCGACTACCTGAGCATTACAGTCGGTACGCGCGGTAGTTATGTGAAAGATGTCACTCAGCCAGTGGCCACCGCCGCGCGCGCGGCTCAGCTGATCCGCGAGGCTTGTGGTCTTCCTATCATCGTCGGCCAGCGCATTAATTCGCCAGACGTCGCTGAGCGTATCCTGGCCGAAGGGCAGGCTGATATGGTAGGCATGGCGCGCGCCTTTATTGCTGATGCCGACTGGGTCAGCAAGGCGGCCAATGGCCAGTCCGAGCGCATCCGCCCCTGCCTGGGCTTAAATCAAGATTGCCGTTCTTTTTCGCCGCATTTGCATTGTGCCGTTAATCCTATGGCCGGGCGCGAGCTGCGGTCGGAATTCGCCTTTAAGGGCATCACCAGCAAACCTCGCCGGATTGCAGTGATCGGCGCCGGACCTGGTGGGCTGGAAGCCGCACGCGTGGCATCGCTGCGCGGCCATGAAGTCAGCGTATTCGAGGCATCCGATGGCATCGGCGGGCAATTTTTGTATGCGTCTACCGTACCGCATCGCGATGACCTGCGCCGCTTGATCGACTATCTCGGCGGAGAACTGCGGCGCCAGTCGGTACCTGTACACCTTGAAACGCGCATCAATTCTGCAGCAGACCTCGGCGGCCAGTTTGATGTGGCTATCATTGCCACCGGCGCGGTCGCGAAGCCGGTGCCGAACGAATTCGCCGGAACGCATGTTATCACCTGGTTCGATGTGCTGGAGCAGGGCGCACCTGCACCTAGCGGCAGCGGCTACGCAGTACTGGTTGATGACGGCAGCGCTTTCTGGTGGACTTACGGTGTTGCCGAGGCACTGGTGATCGCAGGCTGGAAACTCAGGATAGCCACACCCTCGGTTACTATCGCATCAACGATACCGAGTGAAAGCCTCGGCCCCTTGCTGGCACGTTTAGGCACGGGAGGTACCGAATACAGCGTACTGACGACGCTAGAAAGTGTTGCTGAGGGACAGGCCAACCTGATGAACATCACCAGCGGCGAAGTGGAGGAGGTCGCTTGTGATCTGCTGGTGTTGCAAACCGGTCGCCAATCGGTGCAGGGGATAGACACAATCTTGCGTACTGCCGGACTGGAAACCTACACCATCGGTGACTGCGTCACACCGCGCCGTATGTCGCATGCGGTGTTCGATGCGCAAAAACTGGCACAGGCGCTCTGACATCAAGCATCTGTTACCTCCTGGCGTTTGCCAGGAGGGTCTAGTCTGGTGTGTTTAGTCGACCAGAGAACCGCCGTCGATGGCTAGTTCGGCGCCAGTCGTAAAGGAAGCGTCGTCGGAGGCAAAATACAGAATGCCGGCGACAATTTCCGACAGCTGACCCGGACGGCCCATCGGCACCCTGTTCATGCGCTGTTGCATGCTTTCCGTATCAGGAAAGGCTGCGCGCAACATGGCCGTGTCTATCGGTCCAGGATGGATGGAGTTACAGCGGATGTTATCCGGAGCGCATTGGCCAGCAACCACTTTCGTGAACACCCGCACTGCGGCTTTGCTGGCGGCATAGGCGGCATCGGTGCTACGAAATTGTCCTAGCGCACGCATTGATGAAATATTCACGATGGAGCCGCCGCCGACTTGTCGCATGGCGGGAATGGCATGTTTCACGCCCAGGAATACACCTTTGGCGTTGATCGCCATGACACGGTCCCATTCCTCTGCGCTACGCTCTTCGATACTGGCCGGCTCAGAGACGATGCCGGCATTGTTGATGAGTATGTCCAGCTTGCCATAAGATGAAATGGTCTGCGCGACAGCCTCTTTCCAGGCGGCTTCACTGGTGACGTCAAGTCGGAAAAATATCGCATCACCACCTTGCGCGCAGATTTCCTCGACAACCTTTTCCCCTTCTGTGACCAGTACATCTGCGAGAACGACTTTCGCGCCCAAGCGCGCGAATTCTCGCGCCGTGGCCTCGCCAATGCTGCGCGCGCCGCCGGTAATCAGTGCCGTCTTGCCGTTTAATTTTTTCATTTCGATTGCTCCTTTTCCTGATACTGCCCACGTCCAGCGGGCAAACTACCATTCTATTGACCGATTGATCGGCCGTTGATATGCGCGATAGATATCGCGAACGAAAAAGCGTGTTGTGCTTGTCTGTTGTTTGTCAGTGGTTTGACTGTGACTTTGCCGGACATGCAGTGCGCATTGCGGGTAAAGATGATCTTGCTGATGCGAATGAAAACGGCGTGTCGATATGCAGTTCAATCCACCAGCGCGCCGCCATCCATGACTAGCTCTGTCCCGGTGGTGAAGCTAGACTGGTCGGAGGCCAGATACAGCACACCGGCAACGACTTCATCTGCCGTGCCCAGACGACCAAGCGGTATGCGGGTCAGGCGACGCTTGAGCGCTTCGGGGTCGACCAGAAAACGCGGCAGCATGCCAGCATCGATTGGTCCGGGGTGAACCGAATTACACCGGATTGCCTCACTGGCGTACTGACCGGCTGTGACCTTGGTAAGTATGCGCACAGCAGCTTTGCTTGCCGCATAGGCAGGCTCCTGCAGGCGCGCCTGGCCGAGTGCCGCCAGCGAGGAAATATTAATAATGGAGCCGCCGCCAGTGCGACGCATTTCCGGGATTGAATATTTGATACCCAGGAAAACACCCTTGCCGTTAACCGCAAAGGTGAGATCCCAGTCGTGCTCGCTTAGCGTCTCGATCGGCACCCGCGGCAACACGATGCCGGCGTTATTGACCAGGATATCGAGCTTGCCATAGAGCTTCGTGGCAGCCTGCACGGCCGCACGCCAGTCGGCATCCCGCGTCACGTCAAGGTGGACGTAGCTGAGCTCGTAACCTTCGTTGCGAAGTTCATGCTCCAGGCGCTGCCCTGCATCATCTAGCAGATCACCAAATACGACTTTGGCGCCTTGTTCAACAAATGCCTTGACGAAGGCCGCACCCAGGCCTCCTGCGCCGCCACTGATCAACGCGACCTTTCCCTGAAGGATATTCATCTTCAATTTCCTTGAGCCTGGATTTGGTTAATGTGCAGCTTGTAATTCGCTTTTGTCGTTGCCGACCACCATTTCCTTCGGCAAGTAGGCTGCAGCACGCCAGAACAGCCATGCGGCCAGCAATGAGAAAAGTACGGAAAAGCTGATCGCGTAACGAAGTGAGTCGGTTGCCATACCATAATGTTTCATCAGGAAATCACTGATGACGCCAGTGGTCAGCGGTCCAAGGCCGAGGCCGAACAGGTTCACCACCATTAACAGCATTGCGGTGGTGAATGCGCGGATATTCGGCGGTACCAGGAACTGTGAGACGGCAATGATGGGGCCGTAATAGACCAGCATGAGTGTCATGGTGATAGCCCCCATTGCGATAGACAGGGCAGAAGAGGTCACCAGATATTGAGCGAGGGCAAATGGCACCATGATCACCATCGCGATAGTCACGACATGCAGGCGGCCGCGTGGATCGTTCTTGCCAAAATGGTCTGACAGCCGGCCACCGAGGTACATGCCTACGGTACTGCCGACGCCATTTAAGACTGCCAGGTACAGCGACACTTCGGTAAGGGACATGTTATGCACACGGACATAGAAAGGGGCATTCCAGCTATTAACGGCGCACCAGGCGAAGGTATGACAGGCGCCGGCGGCAAACAGGAAGCGGATGCTGCGTAGCTTCCACAGATGACGGACAGCTTCCATCATCGAAGGCATAGGAATATCGTTCAAAGGCGCCGGATCGTAGCGGCCACGCTTGGGTTCGCGCATGGTGAAATAGACCAAGGGTGCTAGTAATAGACCGGCACCGCCGATAACGGCAAACGTCATGCGCCATCCAAAAATATGCTCAAGGTAACCAGCCAGGGTATAGCCGAGCATCAGCCCAACCGGCAATGAAATGCCCCACAGCGCAAATGCTGCCGAGCGTGAGCTTGGCGGATACACGTCGGCGATGATGGAGTGACTGGCAGGGATACTGCCTGCCTCGCCGACCGCCACGCCTATCCGGAAAAAGACCAGGCTGATGTAGTTCGAGGCCAGACCGGTCATGGCTGTCATGGCGCTCCAGATTCCCAGTGAAACGGCGACCAGGCGACTCCGGTTTGTCCTGTCCGCCAGGCGAGCGATAGGGAGGGCGAGAGTGGCATAAAATAAGGCAAAGGACAATCCGGTTAATGCACCAAGTTGCGCATCAGACAGACCGAGGTCGGTCTTGATCGGGACTTGCAGAATGGAGAGGATGGTACGGTCGATGTAACTGAAGACTGAGACGAGAAACAAAAGTATCAGCGTATAACGCCGCTCCTTCAACTCGGCCGTGGTGTGTACTGAATGCATTTGTCTACTCCTTAATGTATTTTTCATTTTTAACGATATATCGAATCCCTCGATCCGGCAGACGCTATCCATCATTCCATCTATGCTTTGGTGCATTTACAATCGTACGGACTAATTCGCTTATCCCAACTATACGGTCTTTTCAAATTCATGGTAGTTGCCCTTGTCTGAAGTTACCGACACGTGCCTCGCGTATGACGTATTAAAGTGAATTGGCAATTTGGGATGACGCAATGAGAATACTCGACCGTCCGGTCGGTTGTCAACACTTCAAACGTCACATCGTGGGTATTTTTTTAGAGCGCCTGAAAGAAAATCCGATAGTCAGATAGTCTCAAAATACCAAACGTCGACGTACTGAATGAGTCAGTCATTCAGTACGTGCGCTGGTATTCTTCAAGGAAGCAGGGACAAGGTCCTGTTGCCTGGGGTTACAAATCATTTCAGCTTGTTGAGCAGCTGGAAGATACTGTTTTTTTTGTAGTAAAGAAATTTATTTTCCGGTTTGGGCGATCAGACCGCCCAAGAAAATACCACAGAGTGATTTTGCCATTTTTTCCGGCGGGGTTTTCTCCGCCATTTTCGGATACCACTTGTAGGCCCAATTGCACATGCCGACAAAGGCGAGAGTGGCAAGCTCAACATCGACCTTGCGGAAATGACCACTGGAAATGCCGTTGCTGATGATGCTGGTGATGCGCGAAAAATATTCGTTGCGACGTTTGCGCATTTCGGTGCGCTGTACCCCTTCAAGTTCCGAGTAATGGTCCATGAAGGCCCGCACATAACCAGGGTGCTGCGCGATTTCCCTTAGGGTTTGTGCGCAGGCTTTTTCGAGAAGTTCGGTCGGTTTTGTGCCGCTACTCTCGATGTCCACCTGAAGGCCGTTGATTAACGCATCGATATGCATCTGATGCATGTCATACAAGATATCGCTCTTACTCGCAAAATAATGGTAAAGAGTCGGCTTGCCGAGACCGACTTCGTCGGCCAGCATTTGCATAGACGTACCGTGAAAACCAACGCGATCGAACAACGCGGCACAGTGCTTGATAATTTCAAGCCGCTTTTCGTCGTGCGCTGCGGTGGTTTGGCGTATGCGCTTTTTCTTTGGGACCGGTGTCACCTTTTCCGCAACCTTCATATACTTTCCTTGTTCAAATAAGACTAAAGTTTGCCAGACACTTAGAAGAACTCACATTCGACATCGAATGTGAGTCAACTCGCCAAGCTATGGGCAATATATTAGCCTTAATTTAGCCCGAAATGCTCGATTGCCGCTTTAGTAATTTTTTTCTTATCGATCTTGCCGGTAGTCGTATAAGATAGCTCGTCGCGGATCAGCAAATATTCTGGCCATTTTTTCTTCGAAAGACCAACCAGGGCAAGATGCTCCTTGATATCTTCCAGAGTCGGCGCCACTTCTCCCTCGCGAATGCAACAAACTGCGCAGGCTTGCTCTCCCAGTCGTTTTTCCGGAACAGCCACAACCGCAGATACCGCAATGGCCGGGTGACGTTGCAGGGCTGCCTCGACTTCTGATGCATCGATGTTATAGCCTCCTCGAATAATCTGGTCTTTGATACGTCCAACCACTTTCAAGTAGCCGTCATCGCTGACAATGACTTCATCTCCGGTGAGGAAAAATCCATCCTTAGTCAAACGATATTCCTGATCGCCGAGCCCGCGACAATAGCCAATGAAGGAGGATGGTCCTAACACGCCCGCCTGTCCTCGCTGATCACGCGGCAAGCGCTGATTCTCGGCGTCGAAGGCTTCATCGAGTGTGCCCGGGAAGGACTTGCCATCCGAATGCATCATGCGCTCAATGTCATCATCGAGAGTGACGGAAGCGTGTCCCATGCACTCTGACATGCCGAACATGCGCAAGGCTGTAATGCCGAGCAAATTCTTTGCGTCCTGGATCAGCTCAGGCGTCATGGCGCTACCGCCTACGCCCAGAGCCTTGAGCGGGCTAGTGTTTTTCCAGCCCTTAACGCGGGCAACCTCAACCAGGGTTGCCAGGTGGGTCGGCACACAAATACCCCAGCGACACTGATAGGCGTCAATCGCCTTGAGCGTCTTAACGGCATCCCAGGGATCAATCATAATCAGCGGATGCCCCATGGATAAGGCGAAATGGGCAGTGAAGGTAAAGCCAGGCGCACTACCAAGCGGGACAATGCCAAGAATGGCGCTGTCCGGTTCAAGACGGGCGATATGGCGGCAGGCGCGCACGGTGTAATTCATGGCAGCCGACGAATGCATGACCCCCTTTGGTATGCCTGTGGTGCCGGAGGTGAAGCCGATAATCGCTGTTTGTGCGTCGCGTTCGTCAGCAGCGCCCAGTTGTGAGCGCTCACGTATCACCAACTTCAGTTGCGGCACGCCGGCAATTTCATCGCCAGCCTCATCGCTGATGCCTGCAATGTAATTGAGACGGTCATCGAGGACCGCGCGTTCAGCCTCACCCAAGTCAGGCGTGTAGGGACAGACGATCGCCTTTGCTGCAGAAATTCCCAGAGCAGCAGCTAAAGTCTGAGCCGATTTTTTACCCTGAAGCATGACACGGTCATGTGGCTGCACACCGGCGCTCGTCAAGGCATCGCTCACCATTAGCGCCATCCGGCGCATTTCTTCACGCGTCCAGAGCTGACCATCCGGGCTCACGACCGCCAGGGAATAGGGGGAGGCGCTGGCGAGTCCGGAGAATTGCTCCCAAAGTGAAGCATCTGTCCAGGATAGCTCGCCCGCGGTGTAACTTGTAAAAATAGGATCAGGCAATTGTCTGTCCTCCATCAACTATATAGGTTTGGCCGGTAATGAAGCTGCCGGCATTCGACGCCAACAAAGCAACCGTTGCGACAACTTCAGAAGGTTTCGCAAACCGTCCTAATAAAATGCCGTTAAGCAGCTTTTGCTGTATCCCCTCATCGAGAGTCTCAGTCATGCCGGTCTCGATTGAGCCTGGTGCAACCGCATTCACGCGGATACCATGGTGCGCCCATTGCGCAGCCAGGTCGCTGGTGAGATGCACCATAGCTGCCTTGGTTGTCGTGTAGGGCACGACCTGCCCCGCTTCTGGCCGATAAGAGAGAAAGGCGCCGCATGAGGCAATATTGATCATCGAACCGCCACCATGACTAATCATGTGTCTTGCAGCATGGCGGCATGCGAGAAAGGTGCCGGTCAAATTGACATCGACTACCTTGCGCCAGCCGGACAATGGAATATCCTCAGGCAGTCCCCACCAAGAGGCGCCGGCATTATTGACAAGAATGTCTATCCCGCCGAGCTGCTCTACCGTCGCTTTAACTGCGGCTTCTACTTCTTCTTCTTTCGAAATGTCACAGCGTAAACCGACCGCTTTAACCTTAAAGCGGTCGGCGATATCAGCTGCAATGTCGATACATTCTTGTTCGTGCCGCGATGCCAGCGCAACTGCGCAGCCAAGGTCGGCCAGGCCAGATGCGATGGCCTCAGCGAGCGCACCGCGCCCGCCGGTAATCAGCGCCACCTTGCCATCAAGCCGGAACTGACGGGCGATAAAGCCTGGTATAAGGTTTTCATTCACGATTTTGTTCCGTTTTTTTGTTCCATTAAATGGAATTTTTAAATGCCCTGGCGCGTGGCCAATAAATCGACTTCGTCGGTAATCAGGGCAATTCGCTTGCCCTTCATTTTGCCGACATGCGCAACTGCCGCGGCCCACTCAGGCGATTTGAGGGCCGCGTCAAGCACAGCTCGAGAGGCAAATGTCAGCATGGCATTTCCATCCCATGCAGGACCCTCCGGATGGTCGTAGTCGAACACAACTTCACCATGACGGTAGGCTATCAGGCCAGGTAGTTTGCTACCATAATCTGCATGCTCTCCGCGCCACCAGGTCGTGAACTGCTCACGGGTCCAATCAGGTGGACGCGTAGATAAAATCACCAGGCTTACTGACATTTGCTATTCCTCTCGATTAATTAACGACCAGTCCAGGTTGGCGCACGTTTTTCCAGGAATGCGCGCACGCCTTCTTTGGCATCTTCAGAGTGATGCACAACGTTACATGTCATTGTTTCCAATGTAATCAATGTATCGGTGTCGCCGTCCAGGCCACGGTTAACCGCCATCTTCGTCATCCACATGCAGAATGGGCTCTTATCAATCAACGGAGCGCAGAAATCTGCGATCAGCTGATCAAATTCAGCTTGTGGTGCAGAAGCGTTGACCAGTGTCCATTCAGCACATTGATCACCAGTCAGCAATTTGCCGGTCAGCATCAATTCTTTGGAACGGCGCATGCCGATCATCCGTGGCAAACGATAGATTGGGCCCGCACCGCCGAAAAGCGCGCGACGGATATGGAAGTCACCAATTTTGGATTCTGAAGTAGCCAGCGCAAAGTCACAGGAAATCATCAACTCGAAGCCGCCTGCAACTGCATAACCTTCAACTGCCGCGATGGTTGGCTTGCGCATATTGAAAATCTTGTCGTAAGTGCGTGCCGAATCAATCGCCAATTGCAGTGACGATGATGTTTCTGCCAGAACAGGGCCAACCAGCTGATCCAAATCGGCACCTGAACAGAAAGTGTTGCCGCGGCCGCGGAACACGACAGCCAATGCCTTGGTATCAGCAGCAGCGCGATCAACAGCCACTTCCAGTTCCCGCAAAAGCTGGGGACTGACGCAATTACGCTTATGAGGACGGTTGAGCCAAATAGTCGCGACACCGTTGTCCGCAACTTCGTATTGAATAACGTCTTTCTCCAGCATGTTAAATTTCTCCTTAATATGATGACAGGCTAAAAGCCCCTGTCGGTAGCTTTGTACGGCCGACCGGTCGGTCGACAGATGCTTAAATATACCACGCCCGTTTTATTTGTCAATCATAACGCAATAAAAATCTATGAATCAGCGATGTTTTCTTTGGCCCAATACATTAATCCACCAAGATGGGCGGGAAATCCTAGCCCGTTAACGCTGACAACATCGACATCGCCGGCGACAAGCGCCAGATTTTGTTGCATGCAGCGCCTAGCTTCGCTGAATAGTGCACGGAGCAAGTGCTGCTGTATGCGGCGGTCGTCATCAATTGACGGCGCAGGATGGGCTTGCGCGCTAGTATCGACATGCAAACTGCTGACGGTTTCTATCAATTCCGCTGTAAAGCCAAACTCTTCCAGGGCGTTTGCAATGGTCAGCGGCGCCACACCTCCGGAGATCAGCAGCGCTGATTCCTGGCAGATGACTTGTTTCAGGCTCTGCTCGATACAACGCGTGTCCTGATCCTGGACTTGCCCCGCCTGTAGCGCGGCCTTATGTCGTTTGCGTAAGGCGCGCTCGGCAAAAAACAAATGAATCATGGCCCGACTTTGGGGGCCATGCTCACACTCCCGGAACGCCTGGCGCTCCATGGCATAACCGTCGACAAAAGAGAGCTGGCAGGCCGCTTCGATACAGTCAACAATTTTCCAGGGGGCGATTAATCCGCGCCAGCGTTTTTGATTTTGCGTGCGGTAATCGGAAAACAATTGGGGATCAAGCTTGGCAAGCTTGTCTGATGCTTCGGTAAGCTGTCGAGCCGGGATGCGACCGCTGCTAATCTCACGGGCAAAGCTGAGGGCTGCGGTCAACAGCTCAGTGTCGGCAATCCTGTCGATTACCCCGCAGGCGTGTGCGTAAGTCGCATCTATCGGGTCACCGCTGGTACAAACCGCCAGCGCCACCTCCGGTCCCGCCAATCGGGTCCACCATTGCGTGCCGCCGCCGCCGGGCATGAGGCCCAGCTTGACCTCGGGCTGACCGATCAGGGCTTGCGGACTTGCGATGCGCCACTGACAGGCCAGGGCCAATTCCAGTCCGCCACCCAGCGCGGTGCCGTGGATGGCGGCCAACACCGGCTTGTTGCCGGCCATGATGGCATCTATGATGGCATACAGTGAAGGCGGCTCGTAGGGTTTGCCAAAATCATTAATGTCAGCACCCGCAACGAAGGTCGTACCGCCACCGATAATAATCAGCGCCTTGACTGCAGGATCGTGAAAGCTGCGCGCTATAGCCATCATCAAGCCGTGCCGGACCGCCAGACTGAGTGTATTCACCGGCGGGTGTATCACCGTGGCGATGGCGATGTCACCATCAAGGGAATAGGAAACGTAATCGGTATTTGATATCGTCATTCTTATTCCTCGAGTTGCACCACCAGGCGTCCAGAGTTAGTCCCAGAGAAAAGGCAGTCAAAGCTCTCTGGAACCAGCGCAAAGCCGTGTCTCACATCAAGGTCATAGCGCAGCGAACCGGCTTTGATCCAGGCATCGATCTGGGCGAACATTGCTTCGGTACTGCTGGCTTGATTGAGTATGTTGCTGACCAAAAAACCTTCTATGCGGGCACTCTTGACGACGAGGTTCCAAAGATGATCTGGTCGCATCGGACGGTCGCCGTCACCGTACCTGGCGATCATGCCGCATAGGGCAATCCTGGCGTTTTTATTTAAATTCTGTAAAGCGACATCAAGTAATGTTCCGCCGACATTTTCAAACACGACGTCGATTCCATTCGGGAAGGCTGCCGCAACTGCTGAGGCGAGCTGGTCGGCTTGCTGATAATCGATGCAGATATCGTAGCCATAATCGCGTACCGCACGTTCGCATTTTTCCTGGCCGCCAGCAATACCTACCACTTTTGCAGCGCCACCCAAGCGAGCGAACTGAGCCGCCAGCGAGCCTACTGCGCCGGCCGCACCACTGATGAGAACCTGGTCTCCCGGACGCAATGCGGCGATATCAAATATACCGTAGTAAGCGGTCAGGCCTATGGTTCCCATTGCGTGCGCATAGACCGGCAGGGGATAAGTCAGCGGGCTTGGCAGCGAAAAAAATTGACGGGCTGGTGCAACGACATAATCGCTCCAGCTACCAAAGCCCCAGACATGTGTTCCTGGCGTTAGCTGCGGGGATTTCGATTCTATGACTTCGCCGATGACCATGCCACGAATTACTCCGCCGAGAGGAACCGGCAGTCCATAGCCGGGATCTTCGTCCATGAAATTGCGAATAGTAGGATCCATGCAGAGCAGCTTGACGCGCACCAACACTTCTCCGTCCCCTGGCTGTGGAACCGGTACGCTGTCACAGATGAGGTCAGCGCTAACCGCACGGCCAGCTGGGCGGCTGTTCAGCAGCCAGCGGCGATTGTGTGTCGGGCTGATCATGGAGTTTCCAGCAACATGCCTGCACTCATCCAGGCGGCAATCCCGGCGGATGGGACCGCGCACAGGATTGCTTCGGCCATTTCGGCATCGGTCGCGCCAACCGCGCGCGCCGCACGAATGTGGGTCGCAGCCATCGGGCTATAGTCAGACGCTAACACCGCGAGCAACATAAATTCGGCAGACTTACGATCGAGCTGGTTACAGTCTATCGTGCCTTTGCGCATCAGATAGTAGCCGTCTGCACCGCGTGGCACCAGTCGCAGCAGCATCGCCAATGCGGGAGGCACTGTGCCAAAGTAAGCCTGAAAATTGGCTTCAGCTTCACCCGGTGTGGCGCGTACCAGTTCAGAAGCTGTGTCGGCTATTGGCGGGACAGCATAGACTTTACGGATAATGGCATCAAAGGCCAAGGCTGCGCCTTCGCCACGTAAGCTGCTGAGCAAGATGAGACCGCTGGCAGACTCCTCAAGTGTCATGCCGAGTCTGGCCGCACCTTCTAACTCAGATTGCGCCAGGTCAATATAGCCGCGGTTGCAGGCCGCTATCGCGGCGCACAGAAATTTGAGTTTTGCTGGCAGGGCACCATCGGTATCGATCACCTCACGGAACATGGCATAGCCGGAACGGGTGAATGGCGCTAACTGCTTCAATAGCCCGACTTCTAGCAGGGCATTATTACTGGTTGTCATATTGAGTCTCCTTGGGTCACGTTGGAAAGAAGTGTTTGCTTAGCTTGTACCATGACGGACAGTAAGGCTGCCATATCAGGCCTCAAATCAGACTTTAATCAGACTAAAGGTCGATTAAAAGTCGACTTAAAACAAGCAAAAAATAAACGAAAAATAAACGGTACAGCGATCTGAAAAACGCTCTGAAAAAGTTTTTTGGCAGTGGCGCAACAATATTACCAACCGACCGGTCGGTTGTCAACGCGGTAAAATAGATACGTGTCCAGTCCTGACTTAGGTGATTGTACAAAAAAATATACCTGGCTTATTGACACCCGACCGGTCGGTTGGTAATATCATCGAAAATTACCGCTACCCGACAAGGTCGCGGCCAATAAAACTTCCATGCTAGCTTGGGCAGCAGGTAGGGAGGATTACTGAAAAAATGAATCCGGAAGTGGAAAATCCATTCCTGGGTTTCCTGTAAATCGCGGAGCAATCGCAGCAAAAGATGCTCCGCCTGATCACCTACATGCCATGAAAAAATCAACGATAAGCAGCGTAAGGGAAACAACCAGTGCAGCGTCCGACCAGACTGCACAAAGCGCACCCAAGACTTACATAGGGGATGTCGGCGAAATCCAACTGGTGGCCGAAATCGACAGCAAACGGCTCGAGGAATACCTTCAGCAAAATTTGCCGGGCTATGCCGGGCCGCTCACGATCCAGCAATTCCAGGGCGGGCAGTCGAACCTGACTTACCTGCTCCACACGCCCGCTAGAAAATATGTCCTGCGCCGCCAACCTCAGGGCGTTTTGCTCAAGTCGGCGCATGCGGTGGACCGCGAATTCCGTATCATGAGCGCGATGGCAGGAGTGCCAGATTTCCCGGTGCCGCAACCTCTGGTGCTATGCACCGACCGATCAGTGCTGGGTAGCATGTTCTACGTCATGAGCCATGTGCCGGGCCGGATTTTTTGGGACTGCCGCATGCCTGACCTGAGTGCGACGGACCGTGCGGCCGTTTTTGATTCTGCCAATGCGACGCTGGCACGCCTGCACTCAGTCGACTATGCTGCGCTTGGCCTGGAAGATTATGGCAGGCCAGGAAATTACTTTGCCCGCCAACTATCGCGCTGGTCGCGCCAGTTCGATGAATCCTGGGTGCAGGACGTGCCTGAGATGGATAAGCTCATTGCCTGGCTGCCGGGCGCATTGCCACCGGACGATGGCTTGTCTTCTATCGTTCATGGTGACTACTCGTTTCATAACCTGCTGTTCCATCCGACAGAGCCGCGGGTGGTTGCGGTACTCGATTGGGAGCTGTCGACTCTTGGGCACCCGCTTGGTGATCTGATGTATCACATGATGGAGTGGTACCGTCCGCCTGGCGTAGATGCCCGCGGCACCCTGAGCAATGCCGATCTGAAGGCACTGGGTATTCCAACTCAGGAAGAGTACATAGATCGCTATTGCGAGCGGACAGGATTTTCCATCCAGGCAGATCTGCCGTTTTATCGCGCCTTCAACCTGTATCGCACTGCAGCCATTCTTCAGGGCGTTGCGCACCGCCTCCGGGACGGTAACGCGGCATCCGCGAATGCGGCAGAAATTGCTGCCAACATAGGCCCGCTCGCTAAGGCCGCGTGGCGAATAGCGAACGGCGACTGAACCAACCATAAAGAAAGCCGGGGCCAAGATGACCGAACAGATTAGCGATCCAATTCAAGACGCAAGAGCGCGCGCAGAAAAACTGAAGGCTGCTGTACGTGAATTTTACGAGCGCAAAATGCCACAGGAGCTGAAGAGCAAATCGGCGCGCCATCAGGTGTTGGATAAAGACGATTATGTCAGCTGGATGCAGCTGCTGCACGCAGAAGGCTGGGCCATCGGACACTGGCCCAAGGAATATGGCGGCGAGGCTTGGTCGATGCTGGAACGTTTCGCCTTTGAAGACCAGCTGGCGCGTCTGGCTTGTCCATGGGTAATACCGTTTGGTGTCAAATATGTAGGCCCGGTTATCTATGCTTTTGGTACCGAGGAGCAAAAGGCCCGTTTCCTACCGCGCATCGGCACTACCGAAGACTTCTGGGCGCAAGGTTATTCCGAACCCGGCGCGGGCTCCGATCTGGCGAACCTGCGCACCGAGGCCATCCTTGATGGCGATGCTTTTGTGGTCAACGGCCAGAAAGTCTGGACCACCTATGCCCAATGGGCCGATTGGCTGTTCTGCCTGGTCAAGACTACGCGCGAGGCACAGGCGCAGAAAGCGATCTCTTTCCTGCTGATCGACATGCGCAGTCCGGGTGTGACAGTCAAAGCCATCCCGACCATGGATGGCTTTGCCCACGTGAATGAAGTCTGGCTGGAAAACGTCCGCGTTCCTATGGAGAATCTGGTTGGCGTCGAAGGCGAAGGCTGGACCTATGCCAAATTCTTGCTCAAGAACGAACGCACTGCAGGCGCGATTGTCGGGATGGCCTGGCATGCCTTGCATCGCCTCAAGGCCCTGGATCAGGAAGGCGCAGGCTCTGCGGCACAACGCATAGGCGAATTGGAACTACGTTTCCTTGCGCTGGAACAAGCGGCCTATCTGGCGGTGGAATCGATGATGCGGGGTACCGACAACGGTGCTGAGGCTTCCTTCATCAAACTGCGCGGGACTGAGCTATACCAGGATATCGCCGAAGCCTTGATCGACACTTTGGGCCTGGCGGGTATCGCCTACGATAAGACGGCGTTGCATGCGGCAACCGCACCACCGCTAGGGCCGGATGACGCAGCCGGCATCATCAAAGACCATCTCTATAACCGCGCCGCGACTATTTTTGGCGGCGCCTCTGAGATTCAGCGAAACATCGTCGCCAAAGGTGTACTTGGACTATGAAAATCGATTTTGAAACTGCCGCGATGCTGAGCGAAAGCGCCACGCGCTATACCGAAGATAAATACAGTTTTCTTGACCGGCATAAGGTGCTCGCAGATTCGGCGGGATACAGCAAAGCCGCCTGGAATGACTATGCCGATATGGGCTGGCTGGCCTTGCGCTTGCCGGAAGACGCCGGCGGCCTGGATGCCGATGTCTTTGCCGTTGCCGCGCTGATGGAAGCCGTCGGTGCGCGCCTGCTAATGGAGCCGGTCCTGGCAAGCAGCATCGTCAGTACCGAAATACTGCGACGTCTGGCAAGTGCCGGGCAACTCTCCGAGTTACTGCCACGCCTTGCCGACGGCAGCCTCAAGCTGGCCTTCGTGCATGCTCCTCCCGAAAGCAATGCATCGCTTGCGGAGTTTAGAGACGGCAAGATCAGCGGCGGCTATGACGGTATCCTGCATGGCGATATCGCCGACTTATTATTGGTGGTGGCGAACGATACCTTGGCTGGCGGCGCGCGCCAGATATATCTGGTCGATCCTGCAGCCGCTGGCGTGACGGTCACGCGCTATAAAATGATTGATGACCGCGGCGCCGCAAATTTTCGTTTTGACCAGGCGCTGGCAGTCCGCCTCGCCAGGCTGCCAGCCGGTGTTGCCAATGAGACTGACAGTACGGATGCCGTCATCACTGACGCACTCGACCTGGCCACCGTTGCCCAGTGCGCGGAAACACTGGGGATAGTGCGCAAGCTCAATAGTGCCACGCTCGATTACCTGAAAATCCGCAAACAATTCGGCAAGACCATAGGTACAAACCAGGCTTTGCAGCATCGCGCTGTAGACATGCTGTTCCTGCAGCAGGAAATTGCCGCAATGACGCTCAACGCCCAGCATGCGATGGCCTTGCCGGCCAGCCAGCGCAGCAAGCAAGTCAGTGGCGCGAAAGCCTACATCGTCAACGCAGCGCGCAAGGTCGCCAATGAAGCCGTGCAAATGCATGGCGGCCTGGGACTGACCGAGGAACTCGATATCAGCCATTATTTCCGCCGGCTGATGGTCAGCGCCGCGCTGTTCGGTAACCGCGATATGCATTTCGCTCGCTTCCTTGCCGCATCTTAACTACTAAGCGGGACATCCCATCATGACAGATTCAACTACCAGTGTTCAGGGCGGGCTGTTCGACCTGAGCGGGAAAATAGCTTTGGTCACGGGTGCTTTCAGTGGTCTCGGCCGCGACTTTGCGCAGGTGCTCGGGGTGGCCGGTGCGAGTGTGATTCTCGCCGGACGCAAGATGGCAGAAGGCCAAAAGCTCGCTGAGGAGTTGCGCCAAATTGGCATCAGCGCGTATGCCGTGTCCATGAACGTGGCAGATCCGGCCAGTGTCGACGCAGCCATGGCGGACATGATTGAAGCTGTAGGCGTACCGGACATTCTTGTCAATAACGCCGGAATCACCCAAACCAAGCCTTTTCTTGACCTTGAGGAACGCGACTGGACCGACATCATCGATGTCAACCTGAATGGCGCCTGGCGCGTAGCGCAACGCAGCGCGCGCGCGATGCAACAGGCCGGCAAAGGCGGCAGCATCATCAATATCGCCTCTATCCTCGGATTGCGCGTGGCACAGCAATTGCCGGCTTATGCCGCCTCCAAAGCGGCAGTCATCCAGTTGACCAGCGCCATGGCGCTGGAATTGGCGCGCTACAAGATCCGCGTCAATGCGCTGGCGCCAGGCTATGTGGAAACCCCACTCAATCAAGATTTCTTTGCTACCGAGCCAGGTCTTGCACTCATCAAGCGTATCCCGCAGCGGCGTTTGGGCCAGAGCAGCGAACTGGCCGGCCCCTTGCTCTTACTGGCCAGCCAAGCTTCAAGCAATATGACAGGGTCGGTTCTGGTCGTTGACGGTGGCCACAGCATCAATGGCCTTTAATCGCGCGCCCATGGGCAGCAAGGAATTTGTTTTTTTTATCGCCATCAGTCTGTCGGTCGGTGCCTTTGCGATCGACGTGCTGCTGCCGGCCCTGCATGCGATCGGGTCGGAAATGCGACCAGACAACGCCAATGCAGGTCAGGCGGTGATCGCGGCCTTCCTGCTTGGCGTGGGGGGAGCGCAGCTAGTCTTTGGCCCACTCAGCGATGGCTATGGACGCAAGCCCATGTTCATTGTCGGCTTGCTGTTATTTTTGCTGGGCAGCGTACTCACCGCATTTTCCGAAAATTTTACGGCACTCTTGGCGGCCCGGCTGCTACAGGGCATCGGGGCGGGAGGGCAACGGGTCGTAATCTTTTCCATCGTCCGGGATCGTCATGTTGGTGTAGAGCTGGCGCGCGTACTCTCGCTGGTGATGACGGTTCTGCTGCTTGAGCCGCTGCTTGCCCCGCTGTTTGGCCAGGCGATTCTGTTATTCGGCTCTTGGCGCTGGATTGCGGCGATGATAGTGACGGTGGGTGCCGGATTGCTCTTGTGGGCCATTCCTCGCCTCAAGGAATCCTTGCCGGCCAGCGAGCGTCGGGCGGTGTCGCTGGGCGCACTTGCCAATGCATACCGTGAGGTGCTGACAAATCGCGGGGCGATCATCGCCATGTTGATCTTGGCGTTAACGACCGGATCCCACCTCGGGTTTCTGACTTCGTCGCAAAGCATTTTCCAGCAAACCTTCAGTGCTGGTTTGCGCTATACCTTGCTGCTGGCGCTGGTTTCAACCGCAACGTCTCTCGCTGCGCTTGCCAATGTCAAATTGGTGCGGCGCCATGGTAGCCCGGCCTTAGTCCGCTGGTGCCTGCAAAGCATGGTGCTAATCAATTTATTGGCCCTCGCTGGCAGCATGGCCGGCACACCTAGCCTATGGCTGTTTCTGCTAGTCCAATCTTGTAATATGTTTGCTTTTGGCCTGCTGTTGCCAAATCTGACGGCGTTGGCGATGAATCCGTTCGGCCAGATCGCCGGTACCGCATCCTCACTGTTCGGTTTCCTGGCGGCTACGGTCGGTGCCCTGTTAGCCTTTACGATAGGTCAATTCTTCGATGGGTCAGTGCGCCCGGTGCTGGCCGGCTATGTTGTCCTCACCGCCATCTCACTCGTGCTTACCGCCTGGACCCCTCGCACGCTGCCGCGCTAATGTTTAAATTAATGTTTGCGTCAGGGTTTGCTATCGACCGAACCGAGCATGGCGTCGGGAGCCTGGTCGTAGCGGCGCCAGGTGTCGCCAATCCTTAGCGCAATGGGGCTCCATTCCGGCTGGAAGGTATGGCACACAGGGCCCTGGCCGAGCTCGGAGGCGATCTGCGATTCAGCGTTTTTGACGCGCCGGCCAAAAGCCACAAAGGCCACCCGGCGCAGCACCAGTGCGTCTTCGGCTTGTTCTACGTCGAGCGCTTCGGTCCATGCGCTAAAGCCATGCAGTATGCCGCGACCGGCCATTTCTTCGGGCGCGGTGATCGTGTAGTCGTTTAAATTCCAGGCCAGCACTTCCTGCCCGTCCCGCTGCAAGGTCGCGCGCAAGAAATGGGGCGCTGCCCCAGCCACCACATGCGACAAGGGTTGCACTGTCCCATGATAGCGGCGGTGACTGCGTCCGGACCAGGCATGCGCCACAACCAGACTGGCCAGATCGAGCAAATGCGTACAGTTGCGTTGCATGTCAACCATCGCAATGACGGCCGCACAGCGATTGACCAGAGGCTGGCCGATCAAGGCCCGCAGCGGACGTTCGGCGCCGGGGCAGGTGGTCCATGGATGGCGCGGCGCGGCAATCCGCAGATCGAGAATGTGCGTGCCGTCGTGTATAAGCGTGACGCCAAAGTGGTGGAACTCGTCTTCCAGCCAGCCCACCACCGTATGCTCATCCCAGGCCTTCAGGTCGATCTGTCTCCGGAACGTCCCCTCAATGGGGGCGTCGGTCAGGTGCCGCTGCCAAGGCATACTTAGTTGCCGCGCTCAAGGATAGTGACTCCACTGACTCCCGGAGCGCCATACACATGGGTATAACCCAAACGCGGATTGCCCGGCACCTGGCGCTCGCCCGCTTGCTGGCGCAACTGCGTGCATATTTCGATCACCTGACGTAAGCCAGACGCACCTATGGGTTCTCCGTTGGCCATACATCCGCCATCGGTGTTCATCGGCAGGCGGCCGTTGATGTCGGTCTGGCCTTCACGCAGTAGCTTGTCTTGTTCGCCATGTTCGCAAAACCCGTTTTCTGCCATGTGAATGATTTCACTGCCCGCATCCGTGTCCTGAATCTGAATGACGTCGATGTCACGCGGCCCGACACCGGCCAGCTCAAAGGCGGCCAGGGAAGCGGTCACTGTCGGCGCTGGCGCCTGCTCTGCGGCGAGCGCCGGGCTGAATACCTCGAAGGAGCCATGATGGCGGGTGCGCACCACGGCCGCCTTGACGATGACCGGTTTGGCCTGAAAGCGCTTGGCCACGTTTGCGCTGCACAACACCACCGCCGCACCGCCTTCAGCCGGGCTGCAAAACATATACTGGCGCAACGGAAGATTAACCGGCATGGATTCGGCAATCTCTTCTAGCGACAAAGCACGGCGCCGCCAGGCGTTCGGATTGAGCGCACCATTGCGGAAAGCGCGCTGCGCGACCCGCGCCAGAGCGTCTTCGCCAATGCCATGGTCATGCAAATAGCGGCGCGTCTTCAGGGCGAAAAACTGTGTAGTCAGCATCAAGCCTGTTTCACCGTACCAGTCGGGCAGACCCCAGTCGCGCGGATGGGGATTGAAGGAGCCGCGTGGATGTTTGTCAAAACCAACCGCGACGGCGATTTCTGCCATGCCAGAGCGGATTGCCGCCACGGCGCTGGCCAGCGCGCTGCCGCCAGTTGCACAGCCATTGGCGACATTGATGAAGGGAACTCCGGTCAGGCCCAGGTCATTGCACAGGGCGTCGGCATTGCCAGCGTCATGGCTGCCGCCATACGCCACGCCGACCTGATTCCAGGTAACGCCCGCGTCCTTCAGCGCCGCGCGTAACGCCAGCGCGCCTTGTGCACGTCCCGAGAGATCGTCGTGACGACCGAATGGGTGCATGCCTATACCAATAATGGCGACATCGTTAAGCATGAGAGACTCCGTTTATGTGGTTGGCAGCAGGCTGAAAGGCAAAGGTATGAACGGCCTTACCGTCTGCCTCAATGCGATAGGGAATGAAGACAAGATCCATGGGTATGCCTATCATGAGCCGGGCAGGGTCGGCTTCAGTGAGGCGCGCTTCGACCTTAATGCCGCATTCCATCTGCACGTAACCGACGCCATAGGGCTTGAAGGTGTCGGCAGTCTCGCCGCTGTTATAGGGCTGCTTGGGCAGGAATTCCTGAATAGTCCATGACCAGAGCACACCGCAAGTGCCAAGATTATAGGTTTGCTGGTGGGTCGACAGGCAGCGGGTACAGTTACTCGTTGCTGGAAAATAGACTTCTCCGCAATCGACGCATTTGCTGCCTTGCAGATGCGCATGACCTTCATGGAAACCGATTAGCCCTTCGCAGGCCAGATTGGGTGGAACAGACATGGATGTTGTCCTCGCAGGTTTATAGGGGAAAAATGATGGCATTTGTGATAGCTGGATTTACTGCCAGCTTATCGGAGATATTTTGGGCTGCTCTCCATGAGCGTTTGCCTGGCACAGTGTAGAAGATGTGCGTGAACCTCCGGCGTTAGTGCCGGCGATGACGGGCCTGCATGGCGGATGCGCTGGCACAATTCCCGGTTAAGTTCTTGCAAATGCACTCTTGCGGCGTCCTTGACTGCCGGTGCGCTTGCCGGTTCACCAGCCAGCAGGTTTTCAAGTGCGATGATCTCTTGCCCTTCGTGCAATTCGCCGCTGCGGAACTGACGCATGGCGATAGCGATGGCGCTGGCCACCATCAGGGCGGCGTGACGTTTTTCTGCGGGCAGAGCCGGCATCAGCGTCTCTCTTAACAGTTGATGCGCGGCTTCGAGAAGCGCATCGCCAAGCGGTTCTTCTCTCATTGGATGTCTTTCGTCATAGTCAAAATTTCGTACTCAAGCTCGGGTACGATGTGGCCGGTGAGGGCGAGAAACAGTGACTGCTCTTCACCGGACATATGTCGTTGCGCCTGCTGCAGGGCGATGACGGCCCAATTCATATGCGCCATCACTTCCCAGTAACGAATCGCATCGCGCGGTACCGGCTTACCGGTAACCCTTTCGTAACCGCGGTAAAAATCTTCGCGTTGGCCTATGCCTCCCGCTTCTTTGCCGTTGGCGCCGAAACGCCAGCATTTGGCGCAGAACCAGCCTATGTCTTCCAGCGGATTACTCCAAGCTGCGAATTCCCAATCGAGAATGCCGGTCAGTCCCTGCGGGTCGACCATATAGTTGCCGGTACGGTAGTCGCGGTGGCAAAGCACGATCTCTTCCTCACGCGGAGCGTGATTTTCCAACCAGCGCAAGCCCCATTCAAGTGCCGGACGAATTAATTGCTTTTCATCGAGGAACTGGCGTACTCGCGCAATCAGGTGTTGCGATGGCGCGCCGGTGAGGGCCGGCAAGAAGGACAATTCATCCTGGGGAGGCTTGATCGTATGGATTCTGGCCAGCTCTTCGCCCAGGCGTTCGGCCAAGAGGGCACGATCGCCACCATAGCTTAAATCCTTGACAAGCACATGCCCGGCCGCCGTTCCGCCAACGCGACGCATGATAAAAAATGGTCGTCCAATAACGCGTGAATCTTCACACAGCCAGAGTGGTTCAGGTACGGTTACGCCAGCCTGATAGACCGCCTTTAACAAGGCATACTCTTCAGTTCTGCTATGGCTTTCAGTGACGCCGGACGGCGAATCCGTGCGCATCACCAGATCCAGCTGGCCGACCAATGGCCCGTCGCTGAGTGTCGCCTGAATCAGCCAGTTTTCCTGGATCGCGCCGCCAGACAGCTTGGTCATTTGTGAAATTTCAGCGTCGCGCGCGCCAGCATGTTCAGCAATGAAAGACGCCAGCGATTCTTTATATGTTTCATTCATGGGCGGGCTCATCTGGTCCTGTCTATGCCCTTAACCACTCGCCGGCCAATGCTCCAGCGATGGACTTCCGAAGGACCGTCATAAATCCGGAAAGCGCGCATATCGGTAAATATCCGTGATACAAGAAATTCATCGGTGACGCCCTGGCCACCAAGGATTTGCACGCATCGGTCGACCACGCGCCATTCGGCTTCCGATGCCAGCACCTTGGAAACGCTGGATTCGTGTATCCCTAAACGCCCTTGATCAAGTACCCATGCGGTATGCCAGATCGACAGGCGAGCCGCATGTAGGTCAATTTCGTTATCTGCCAGCATGAAGCTGACGCCTTCATGACTTCCCAGCGGTTTCCCGAACGCGTGACGCTGGCGTGCATAGTCAGTAGCGATGTCATGTGCGCGGCGCGCGGCGCCAAGCCAACGCATGCAGTGCGTAAGACGCGCTGGCGAAAGCCTGATTTGAGCGTACTTGAAACCTTCGCCTAGTTTTCCCAGGATATCCTTTGCCGGTATGCGCAGGTTTTCCAGGCGAACCACGCCATGCCCGCCGGGGAAACAAGTGTCCATGCTGTTCATTAAGCGCTCGACGATGAATCCTGGTCTATCGGTATCTGTCAGGAACATGGTGGCACTGCCATCGTCCAGCTTGGCCATGATGATCGCAACCGACGCGCCTTCGGCACCTGTCGTGAACCATTTATGGCCATTGATGACGAAATCGTCGCCGTCCTGCACAGCGTTAGTCTGCAACATAGACGGATCCGATCCGGCACCCGGTGGGGGTTCCGTCATACAGAAACAGGAACGGATTTTTCCAGCGGCCAGTGGCCTGAGCCAACGTTCTTTTTGTTCGTCATTCGCCACGGCTTCCAGCAAATGCATATTCCCTTCATCAGGTGCCGCGATGTTGAGCGCGACCGGGCCGAGCAGAGAATAGCCGGCCTCTTCGAATATGATCGCCTTGCTGCGGTGGTCGAGCCCGAGGCCGCCAAATTCGCGTGATACGTGCGATGACAATAAGCCTGCCTGAGCAGCGAGTGCGATCAGTTCGCCGCGCAGTTCTTCGTTGGGGCCATGCGCGGTGAGTCGTGCATCGCGCTCATACGGCATGATTTTTTCGCGGATAAAAACGCGTACACGTTCCTGAAGTTCAGTCAGTTCTGAGGGGAGAGAGAAGTCCATCATTTTATATTTCCGGTTCAGACATCCATGGCATTAGCGCCACTAACCCAGGCCGACAGGCCACTCGTGAGAACAGTGCAGATAATCGCCTCAGCAATTTCTTTTTCGCTTGCGCCAGCGGTGCGCGCACCTTTGATGTGTACCGAAGCAAGCGGGCTGTAATCTGCCGCCAGCACCGTCACCAATAACAATTCTGAATATTTTGGCCCGAGCGGCGTGCCATTAATTGTTCCCTCGCGCATCAGATAATAGGCGTCCGCTCCGAGTGGAACCAAATCAAAGAACTTGCCGAGTGACGGTGGCATGGAGCCAAAGTAGCTCAGGAAGTTTTTTTCCGCTTCGCCAGGCGCTACCTCAATTTCCCTTAATGGAACCTCACCCTGTGTCTGTCCTGGATAAGTGCCTTCAAGCAGTTCAATAAAGGCTAATGCCGCAGCTTCGCCGCGCACGCTGCAAAGCACGATCGCCGCTGAAGAGGCCTCATCAAACGACAGACCGAGTTCCTGCGCACGCAGCAACTCACGCTTTGCCATGTCGCGGAACCCTTTCGTGGTGGCGGCCACCGCAACGAAGAGCGCCTTTACTTTTGCAGGGAGCGCACCGTCTTCATTGACGATTTTACGAAACCGTCCATTCCCGCCGAGTGTCAGCGGGGCGATACGGCGCAATAGCGGAGAATCCAACAAAGGACTATTTTTATTCACAAGCTAACCTCATTTCTTCAACATGGTTTTTCAGGCGATAATTTTACATGGGCACACTAAGCAAACTGCTTAAGATTTCATGTACGCTTTGATGCTATCGTAATCACGCCCTATATACTTCTTGCATTCAAGATGCGATACGGTACGGCAATGCACTTCGTCCGGTCCGTCTGTGAGGCGGACGATACGCGTATTGGCATACATTTCAGCGAGCCCGAAGTCTTGCGCCACACCACCACCACCGTGGGCCTGGATCGCCATATCGATGATTCTCTGAGTCACGCGCGGTGCGACCACCTTGATCATGGCGATCTCATTGCGTGCTGCCTTATTACCAACGGTATCCATCATATAAGCCGCCTTCAGACATAACAGGCGTACCATTTCGATGTCAATGCGCGCATGAGCAATACGCTCTTCCCAAACTGAGTGTTCATGAATACGCTTGCCGAACGCTACACGCGACATCAGGCGAATGCACATTTTCTCTAGCGCTACTTCAGCTGTTGCGATGTTACGCATGCAGTGATGGATGCGACCTGGGCCAAGACGGCCTTGGGCGATCTCAAAGCCACGGCCTTCACCGTAGATCATGTTGTCGACCGGCACCCGAACGTTATCCAGAATGACTTCAAAGTGGCCATGGGGCGCATGGTCAAAACCAAACACCTCCAGGTGGCGGACGATTTTGACGCCCGGCGTTCCTGCGGGGACCAGGATCATTGATTGCTGGCGATAGGGCTCGGCGCTCGGATCGGTCAGACCCATGACAATGAAGAAGGCGCAATGCGGATGGGCTGCGCCTGAGGACCACCATTTGTGGCCATTAATCACATATTCATCGCCATCGCGACGGATTTCAGTACGGATGTTTTTGGCATCAGACGATGCGACACCCGGCTCTGTCATCAAGAAAGCCGAGCGTGTGTCGCCGTTGGCCAAAGGCAGCATGAAGCGGCGTTTCTGGTCTGGCGTACCATAGCGATGCAGGACTTCAAAATTTCCGGTATCCGGAGCCATGCAGTTAAAAACTTCTGCAGCGAAATAGACTCGCCCCATCAATTCTGCGATCGGCGCGTACTCCAGATTGGTCAGGCCAACGCTGGTGAAAAATTCATCATCATGTTCCGACGGCGCCATGAACAGATTCCACAATCCTGCCGCACGCGCCTTCGCTTTTAACTCTTCGAAAATCGGCGTGGTTTCCTTCCAGCGGTCTATGGTTTTTTTCTGCGCTTCGTAGACGGGAATGGCAGGGTAAATATGCTCGTCCATAAAGGCACGTACTTTTTCCATCCACTCGATTGATTTTTTCGATTGTTCGAAATTCATTTTGAAGGCTTCCTCAATAGATATTTATTCTTCTTAGCAGGGCAGGTGCAGTTCTTCCTGATTCTTGCTGTGAGTCACCGCTGCACCACGAGCTACAGACCTTCCTCGGGCGCGTTTGATCGCATGAGTTGGAGAGTAGGTGTATCGAGAATACCCGACCGTCCGGTCGGGTGTCAATAGCTGAATTCAAACATTCAAAATTTTTTCAGACACTGACAGGCCCGGCTGTTGTTTTGCATGTCGATTTGACCCACATTTTTGTGGGTGGATGATCAGGCATGATGATGCAAATTTGAAATGATGAGGCAGTATGTTGCTCGATAGCAGGGGGGCAAATTCTCATGCAAAGCAACACCATTCTTCCTGCCAGCACTTTCTGACACGGAAGAATTGCGAAAGTAAGCGTCTGTGTGCCAGTAGCGTTGGCGCGAGTCATCGCTATATCACAAAGGCGATAGCAGCCCTGGCCATTGGCCAGGGCTTAGGTAAATTGCTTTTGAAAGTATTGAAAAATTAAAGCGTTGAAAAAACGCTCAGTGGCTTGATTTCTTCCATGCACACATTAGAGTGCAAGGAAGCGACACCGGGTACCTGCAATAAGGTGTCAGTCAGGAATTGCGACAGGCTTTTCAGGTCTGGAGATACGACTTTAAGGATGTAATCAAAATCGCCGGAAATGGAGTGGCATTCAATGATGTTGGGAAATGCCTTGATATTTTTTTCTATCTCACGCACATTTAAAACACCGTTTTTCTTCAGCAGTAAGCCCACGAATGCGATCACGCCTATGCCAGCGGCTTCCGAAGATACCTGGACTGCATACCCGCGGATGATACGTTTTTCCTCCAGCTTGCGGACCCGAATGGAGGTTTGCGATGGAGACAAGCTGATGAGTTGCGACAAGTGCAAATTACTGATGCGTGCATTTTTTTGCAACTGTTCTAATATAGTGCGATCAAGACGATCCATTTTTATCTCAGAATATGATGTAGGTTTCTATGGCCACGCGACATCTCCTGGCCCCGGTAACATTTGTCGATGATGTTTAATTATTTCAGTATATTTTTCTACCCATACAATCTCACCCTGACCTCTTACGCGTTTTTTGCAGCGCCAACAACTGCCATCAATTACCTGCCATCCTAGCTTTGGCATTTGATGTGCCTGGATATTGCCAGAGTGTTGCCAGCCTCACTCATGGTGTCGATGAATGAAGCCGGCTGCCATCACCGGCGACTATGCAGCCTACTTTTCCTTTATCAATGATGCTGCTAAAACTACACTTTCTTAAGGCCTGACATACTCCGACAGGCGCTTGCCTTGCCGGGCCAGGTCAGACAGCAGCGTCGACTGCGTCCAGTAGCTCAGACTATCCGGGCGCGCATCGGCATAGTGGGCCATACGCGCAACAATCTGCGGCAAGCCTATCTGGTCCGCCATGCACATCGGTCCGCCGCGATGATCGGGAAAACCATAGCCGGCAGTCCATACAATATCGATGTCGCTGGCCCGATAGGCGATGCCTTGCTCAAGGATCTTGGCGCCCTCATTAATAAGGGGATATAGCAGACGCTCGATAATTTCCTCGTTGCTGATGTTGTCGCGCCTGGCTATCCCCAGTTCTGCTGCCAGTGTCGCGCAAATGCGCATGACCTCGGTGTCAGGAACAGGCTTGCGGCCTTCGTAGTTGTAATAGCCGGCGCCAGATTTCTGCCCAAGGCGCCCCAGTTCGAACATCCGGCGAACCACTGCGCGGTAGCTAGGATCTGCGGGCAGTTGTCCGGCCTTGTCCTGTTCGATGACGACCTTGGCACCGACATCGATTCCCGCCATGTCGAGCATGCGGCACGGGCCCATCGCCATGCCAAGCAAATTCCACGATTCGACAGCGGCATCAATCTGCCCCGGACTGGCGCCTTCCAGCAACAGGAACTCGGTCTCACGGAGATACGGTTCCAGCATGCGGTTGCCGATAAAGCCGTAGCAGACGCCGGATACTACCGCCACCTTTTTGATGGTCGTGGCCAGCTTCATGACCGTGGCGAGGACTGCCGGCGCCGTTTTCGCACCGCGTACCACTTCCAGCAGGCGCATCACGTTGGCTGGGCTAAAAAAATGTAGGCCAAGCACATCTTGCGGGCGACCGCTGGCCTCAGCCAGTACGTCAACATCGAGTGTCGATGTGTTGGTGGCAATGATGGCACCCGCTTTGCAGACTGCGCCAAGTCTGGCGCAGATTTGTTTTTTGAGATCCATGTTCTCGAAGACCGCCTCAATCACCAGATCGCAGTCTGCCAGCGCGGCATATTCCAGCGTGCCTTGCAAATGCGACATGCGTATGGCGAGCTGTTCGCCCGATAGCCTGCCTTTGGCCACGCTGGCCTCGTATTGCTTGCGCACAAAGCCCAGGCCGCGTTGCAGCGCCTCATCGGATGTCTCTACTATGACGGTGTGCAAGCCGGCGTTGATGAAATTCATCGCGATCCCGCTGCCCATGGTGCCGGCGCCGATGACGCCCACTTTGGCGATCGTACGCAAACCATCCTTGGAGAGGCCGGGTATTTTTGCGGCCTGTCGTTCAGCAAAGAAAAGATGACGCAAGGCATGCGACTGAGGTGAGTGCATACACTGAAGAAATAATTCAGCTTCAAGCGCGGCGCCTTCGGCAAAGGGCAGCGTCACCGCCGCCTCGACAGCCAGGACGATGGCACGCATGGCAGGATAGGCTGGTTTTTTGATTGTCGCGTCTTGCAAAGCCTTGCTGAAAAAATCCGCCGGTAAATCTCCGGTATCGACCGTCATGTCACAGACGCGTCGCGGCTTGGCTTGACGATCGAGTAAGGCATTTGTATACGCTAGCCCGACCTGCAGCGGATCACCTGCACTTATCTCATCAATAATGCCGGCATTGCATGCGGCCTGTGCATCGACCAGCCGGCCGCTCTGTATCATCTCCAGCGCAAACGGCGCGCCGGTAAGACGCGGCAGGCGTTGTGTGCCAATTGAACCAGGTAATACCCCAAGCAACACTTCAGGAAGTCCCACACGCGTACCCGGTACGGCAACGCGGTAATGGCAAGCCAGTGCGACTTCCAGTCCGCCGCCTAGCGCCGTCCCATGCAACGCGGCGACCACAATACGGTCGGACTGTTCAATGCCGTTCAACATAGTGTTGAACGGGGCTGTCGTAAAGTCCGGATTGTCGAACAAGGTGATATCCGCCCCGGCAATGAAAGTTCGGCCGTCACAATGTAGCAGCAGCGCCTCAAATGATGGATCCGCAGAAAACTCTGCATATGCTTCACGCATTCCCGCCAGCACGGCATCCGAGAGAGCGTTGACGGGCGGGTTGGCGATGCGCAAAACGCCGATGCGGCCATGTCGCTCCAGGCTTACCAGGTTTGTCATATTACTTTCTTTCAAAAATGAAGCTCGTCTGAGCCTGCGGTTTTAGTCTTTATTTTAGTTCTCATCCAAGGGACAACTCAGCGGCGACGTATGCACCCTTGCGCGTCTATGCGTCTCTGCCCACTCTTTATAAGTCGCTTTATTTCAGAATCCGACTCATGCATGAATTAAATCCACACCTCAGCTGACACCCAGGTCAACACCCGACCGCGGTCCGAGGGTGTGCCAAATGGTCAGTGAATGCGGCGTCCTCAATTAGGATATTTCCTGGCTTCAAGATAGTCGGCAATTGAAAACGAAAACATGCGGGACGAGCAAAATATATTCGACCGTCCAGTCGGTTGTCAATAACATTTTCTTGACTCCCGCATGAATGTAAATGAGATTGCGACCAGCCCCATCTGCCTAAGAAGAGTGAGAGATAGGCGCAAAACATAGGGCGAGCAGGGAAAATGCAATCTCAGCCTTTCGGTTATCAGACGATCATTTCTCAATCATTCAATACGCTTTTGCATTAATTTTCCGTCGGGGCTTGACAGTATCCGGACGAAAAGTTTAATATTTATTCCGGCAACGACCGACCGGTCGGTCGCTTTTAGTATAAGATACCCGTCAACCAGCAGGCAAAATCGAATTTAACGAGGGGGCAGGAAATGAATGGAATGACAGGCAAAGTGGTGCTAATCACCGGTGGTGCTTCTGGCATCGGTTTTGCGACTGCGCGACGTTTCGCTGAGGCGAGGGCAACTGTCGTCATCGCCGATCTGGATAAAACTGCCACAACAGAGGCGGCTGGCATGCTCGCTAAAGCAGGCCTTGATGTGCATGCGATGATTCTGGACGTACAGCGTGAGGCGCAGTGGGCACGGGTCATTCGCCAAATCGAACAGCGCTTTCTGCGCCTCGATGTGGTGATTAACAACGCCGGCGTAGGCCGCCCCGGGGCAATCGTCGATACCAGTCTTGCCGATTGGCGTTTCGTCACTTCGGTCAATCTCGACGGTGTCTTCCTGGGCGTAAAGTACGGGATAGAAGCGCTCACGCGCCATGGCGGCGGGGCGATCGTCAATGTCTCTTCTATCATAGGCACGGTAGGAACCCTTAACAATGCCGCGTACGCCGCATCCAAGGGCGGCGTGCGTCAACTGAGCAAAGCCGCCGCGCTGGAATGTGCTGCGGCAGGCAATGGCATCCGGGTAAACAGCGTATTGCCCGGCTATGTAGAGATGGAACGCAAGGGTGCCAAGCGTATGAGCGCAGAAAAACGCCGCGAATTGCTCAAGGCAACCCCGATGGCACGATTTGCCACCCCACAAGAAATCGCCGACGCGATTTATTACCTCTCTTCGACAGAATCAAGTTATGTGACCGGCACGGATTTGATCGTTGACGGCGGCTATACGGCACAGTAAACGCGATAGGTAAAGCAGGCCAGACCTTCCGCACATTTTTCCAGGCAATCCATTCAATTACACGAGGACTATCATGACCGAAGCAGTTATTGTATCAACAGCACGTACACCTATTTGCAAGAGCTGGCGCGGTGCGCTCAATATCACTCACGGCGCGGATCTGGGGGGGCACGTAGTACACGCTGCGCTGATGCGCGCAGGTCTCGATCCAAGCGAAGTGGAAGATGTCATCATGGGCTGCGCAACACCTGAGGGCGCAACCGGTTACGATATTGCGCGGCAAATTGCGCTGCGCGCCGGATTGCCGGTGAGTGTGCCCGGTGTTACGGTTAACCGGTTTTGCTCATCTGGTTTGCAGGCAATTGCCGACGCAGCTTACCGCGTTCGTTCCGGCGAAGGTGATATCTACATCGCTGGCGGTCTCGAATCAATCTCTATGGTGGCAAACGATTTTAACAAGCTGCATCTGGAAAACGAATGGCTGTTGCAAAATAAACCCGAAACCTACTGGCCGATGTTGCAGACCGCTGAATTCGTGGCAAAGAAATATGGAATTTCAAGGGAAGCCCAAGACCAGTATGGCGCGCAAAGTCAGCAGCGTGCAACACAGGCAAAATTGGATGGAAGATTCCTCAGTGAGATCGCACCGATCACAGTAAAAACCAAAATCGTCGATAAAAATACCAAAGTCGCAAGCATAGTAGAAGTCGTCGCCAGCGAAGATGAAGGTATTCGCGCCGGCACAACTTACGAAGCTGTTGCGCAGCTCAAACCGATTTTCGATGATGGTGTCATCACCGCCGGTAATGCAAGTCAGTTATCAGATGGCGCATCGGCATGTGTCGTGATGAGCGATAGCGCAGCGGCCAGCAAAGGCCTGACGCCGATGGGCGTGTTTCGCGGCTTTGCCGTCTCCGGCTGCGAGCCTGCAGAGATGGGTATCGGCCCCGTCTTTGCAATACCAAAATTGCTTAAAAGAGCAGGGCTGAAGGTTGACGATATCGGCCTGTGGGAACTCAACGAGGCATTTGCCGTGCAGGCCATTTACTGCCGCGACAAGCTCGGTATCTCAAATGACATTTTCAATGTCAACGGCGGTGCAATTGCCATGGGTCACCCCTATGGCATGTCCGGCAGTCGCCTCGTTGGACACGCGCTGATAGAAGGCAAACGCAGAGGTGTCAAATATGTTGTTGTGACCATGTGTATTGGTGCTGGCATGGGCGCGGCTGGCTTGTTTGAGGTGATTTGAGATCATGGCTATCTTCCCTCATTTCATATTTTTCTGGCCTGAGCAGGACTGGCCTGCGCCGACAAGCCAGGAGCCGCTGCCGGCCGGTCTGATCGGTGATGAAATCTAAGTAAAAAGAGCCGGGAGCATCTTGTCTGAACGTGTCAAAAGCTGCAATGCACATTCAGACAAGAATGCCCGGTAAATATATGAAGGTACCCGAAATGAACGATCAATCGACCAAAATGCTGATTAGAAAATGGCTCAAGGAGCGCCAGACCGCTTCCGTACCGCCACCCGACATCGATCAGATCCGGCGCGAGATGGGCTGGGACCAGGCAAGGATGGAGCGGGGAAGAGATACGGTCAGCGCTGGCGCAGTCGTTAACTCTTATGAGCCAGCCTAGCCTACGCAGCTGTCAATCAAAGTAATTCATTCAATCTGGCGGTTTGACATTCAGTCAAATCCAGATGCTGGTCATGCACAAAAAGGAACAAGCGAAGTTCAACAATCTGTGCAGCTATGACGCATGCCAGTCAATTGCAGAAAGCATTTAATATGAAAATCGGCATACCAACCGAGTCACGGCTGGGTGAGACACGCGTAGCGGCCACACCCGAAACGATCAAGAAATACATTGCAGCCAAACACCAGGTGATAGTGCAATCGGGCGCAGGTATCGCGTCAAGCATCACCGACGACGCCTACCTCGCGGCAGGCGCCCGGATAGGCACGGCGGCCGAAGCGTTCGGCGCCGAGCTCCTGCTCAAAGTGCGCGCCCCGTCAGCGCAAGAGCGCGCCATGATCAACTCAGGCACGGTGCTGGTCGGCATGCTCAACCCGTTTGACGCCGACAACCTCGCCGCCATGGCAGCGCACGGCATCAGCGCCTTCGCGCTCGAGGCCGCGCCGCGCATCTCGCGCGCACAGTCACTTGACGTCCTGTCCTCGCAAGCCAACATCGCCGGCTACAAGGCGGTCATGCTCGCCGCCAACACCTACCAGCGCTTCATGCCCATGCTCATGACCGCGGCCGGCACCGTCAAAGCGGCACGCGTCCTCATCATGGGCGTAGGCGTTGCCGGCCTGCAGGCCATCGCCACCGCCAAACGCCTCGGCGCGGTCATCGAAGCGTCCGACGTGCGTCCGCCGGTCAAGGAACAGGTCGAATCGCTCGGCGCCAAATTCATCGACGTCCCCTACGAAACCGACGAAGAACGTGAAATCGCCAAAGGCACGGGCGGCTACGCCCGCCCCATGCCAGCGGCATGGATGGAACGCCAGGCCGCCCTCGTGCACGAGCGCGCCAAGCAGGCCGACATCATCATCACCACCGCCCTCATCCCAGGGCGCAAGGCACCGGTCCTGATCTCCGAAGACACCGTCAAAGCCATGAAACCAGGCTCAGTCATCGTCGACATGGCGGTAGAGCAGGGCGGCAACTGCCCGTTATCCGAACTCGG
>CXWL01000561.1_pt1 | contig 55303 bp, 53 predicted proteins | sample 590931 | NCBI WGS metagenome assembly CXWL01 (sample SAMEA3498368, study PRJEB10139) | groundwater metagenome | biome: water well; material: biofilm material | place: Germany | collected 2015-04-27 | reverse complement strand
GTGAGCGGGCGTAGCTCAGTGGTAGAGTCCTTGCTTCCCAAGCAAGTTGTCAGGGGTTCAAATCCCCTCGCCCGCTCCAACTAAGACGTGAAATGTAAAAAGTGAAACGTGAAGCGTTAGGCGTAAGACCGCTCTGGATTTGAACCCATGACAGGGGATTCCGAAAGGGGTGAGCCCCTTTCGTGGGGAGCGCACGAGGGGGCTGGCCCCCTCCGTGGGAGCCGTGAAGCAAGCTTCAGGGCCGTACAGGCGACGGAAGGCGGTTCAAATCCCCTCGCCCGCTCCAATATAAGATGTGAAATGTAAAACGTAAAAGGTGAAACGAAAGAGGGTATGTTCCTGAATTGAACCAAGACCAAGACGTGAAACGTAAAAATCGAAACGTGAGGCGTGAAGCGTCACACGTATGAGGTGAAGGACTTGAGAAGCATGAGCTTCCAAGTCCTTTGTTGTATCTCAGGAATGAGCCTGATCCCGTCGGTAGCTGGGGAGAAATTACGTTGGCATGCGAGATGAGCGAGACTGGCGAGGCTAGTTCATCTGGTTAACCAAACAAACAAACCGATCAACCAAACAACGGTCCTCTTAGGACAGCGGTGTTCTCAAATAGATTTTTGGACTTTGCCGCTACGGAGACAGCGGGTACAGACCCTAAGGCGCTTTGTCTGTCCGTTGATCAATGCCCGGACTGGTTGGAGGTTGGGCTTGAAGATCCGCTTGGTCTTGTTATTGGCGTGACTGATGTTATGGCCGGACTGACGGCGTTTGCTACAGAGATCGCATGTGTATGCCACGGGTACATTCCTCCTGCTAGTCGAATCGATATAGGATTTAGAACGGTGAACTGTAACATAGCGGCATTAGTCTACACAAGCAGGATTAGGGCTCGGCATGGGAGCGTCAGTCCTAGACAGGATGCTGAAAAACCCCGCCAGCGGCGTTCTCACATCGCTCAGAGGCTCAACGCTGAGACAAACTTCCTCGGAGGCCGGAAATACGTGAGGGGCTTTTCCGTTTGCCAAGAACTATTGAGAAGGGCAAACGGCTCCACAAAGTGCGGTCCGTACCTCCTCGCCTCATCGCTCGCTGCGGCCTTGCTGGACAGGCTTCTTGAGCATCCTGAGCTATTGTGATTTCAGCGCCATGCTGTGATTTCAGCGGTGCTTATGTATAAACTGAGTTTTTCCGCAGCCTGCTAAAGAAGGGTGAGATGCAATGACGGGAATCGATCTATTGGGGTTTGCAGCAGGGACGTTGACCACTTGCGCCTTTTGGCCCCAGTTGCAGAAGACCTGGGTCTCGAAGTCTGCCGGTGACGTATCGATGGGTATGCTGGCCATATTTTCATCCGGCGTCTGCCTCTGGTTTCTATATGGATTGGTTCTCCAATCCTGGCCCATCATCCTGACGAACTTCATTACGCTGATTCTGACTGGGGCAATTCTTGCGCTCAAGCTGCGCTATCGCGCCTACTCAACAACCGTGAAAGGTTAGAGGTGAAACGTGAAACGTAGGAGTGCCGATCCCCCTGTTCCAAAACATTTTACGTTTTACCTTTCACATTTCACGAGTCACCTAGCGGCGGTTAGTGTGGCGGGTTGAAACAGCACGATGCGATTCTTTCGGCTCGGGCGCAGGCGCGAGAGAGATAATGGCTGTCACGCTGATATCGAAACTTACGTCGCCCCCATCGTCAAATCGGTCCTGTCCCACGCTATAGATCTTCTGTTGTGTGGGACTCCACAACATGGGTAAGCCGCTAAAGGGGTCATAGTAAGTCGAGCCTACTTGAGCAAGTCGAGTGGGCACGGCGGCCTCTGCGCTCGAATGCCGCAGGACGGCCTGAAGCGAGGCGAGCCGCAGCCTGGCATCGGTTTCCCTCAACTGAGAAAGGAATGGATTCCAGTTCGGCTCAAAGGACTCAGAGGTGAAGAGGTGCCCCACGATGGCTTTGTGCGCGGCGCCGATAAGATCGTGATTTGTTTGCGTGGAGTATTGACCGGCTTCTGTCGCATGGATCATCGCATCGTAATAGGTGGCATACGTGTCCCAGGTCGCGCTTGTCTGGAGTGGGATGCCGAGGAACGAACGGCTGTAAGGGTGCGCGATCTGGCGAAAGGCTTGCGGGGGAAGATGAGCAGTGCCGGTCAGCCACTCTTCTTGTGTCTGGAACGATTCAACCTGCCTCTCTGAGATGGATATACCTGGACGATCGCCACGGATGCCGAGTGTGAATTGATGCTGAAGCGGCCAACGGAACGATGATTCCGCTGCAGTGAGCGGAGGCGCGATGTGGGGGGTCATCGCCAATAGAGTTTTGGCGATAGTGGGTTGCGACAATAAGTTCGAGAGCAAGCGCAGATCGTCGTTGATGACGATCTGCGCCATGGATTTCATCACGATAGTCGTCGCGCCTTGAAGTACGCTCCGCCACATCTGGATATCTTTCCTCAACCGTTGCATGCCCAGAGCGGTGTTGTGAGAAAACCCGTCTGCGATATAGAGGCGATGCGCCGCGAATATATCCAGAAGCCGTGGCGTGCCGCGGTGTCCAAACCCTCGGTCCTCGAATGGCATCTCGGTCCAGTGCGCATACCGGGCCAATAGGATGTGGTCGTGGCTGGTCATAGGCTGAAGCCATGTCTGCATATTTCTGAACTCACGCTCAGGATTCTTGGAGGTCCAGGCAGGAAGGATTTGTTCGATCGGGAGCTGAATACGCAGACTCAATCGCCCCGCCTTCTCGTAATTGAATTCGCCGGCGCCTGGAGCGACGGCCTCCAACCACATCTCATGGCCCACCTTGGCTGGATCGAGAGAAATGTCTGCCGCAAAGCCGAGAAGATAGTTGTAGCCGTTCTCGTAAGGGTTCGAGAGACGGTACTGCGGAGGTTCCATGAGTCGTGTGAGTGTGGGGCTGAGTGGCTGCCCCTTCGACGACCAGACGAAGCTCGAGATGTAGAATAGAGCCCAGATAACGATCACACCAAAAAAGAGGCGCTTCATAAATACGTAGTTAGACTCTGTATGCCGGATAGGTGAATCATGCAATGGCCTATTCTTGTGTTGGGAGTTGATTACCAGAGTGAGCAAAGCCTATGCCGGGTGTCGGCTCGAAAAGTCTCGCTCTTTCGCCTGGTTGCCGTTGAAGAGGACGCTAATCTATCGAATAGTGTGGTGGAAATGGACAGATGGACATTAATGAACTTGACAACCTTCTTTACGGGCTCCTACAGTGCAAGCCACATTGTGACTCCTGGGTAAGGGAAGAGGGCGCAAATCCCTCGCGGTCCCGCCGCTGTAAATGGGGACGAAACCCGTAGAAGCCACTGTCTAGTGGCGTGGGTGGTGAAGCGTATCTCGTGAAGCGCAAGGATTCTGTTCGTAGGCGTTTCACATTTCACGTTTCACGTTTCACGCAAGAGATGGGAAGGCACGGGGAGTAGGGTGAACCATGAGCCAGAAAACCAGCCCGGAGAGTTGATCGGCGTTCCCTCGTGGGCTGGGGAATTAGCGAGGATGAGTTGCGGGTGCAATCCTCAGGGTCTTTCCAGGCCTTGGGGATTTTTTTATTTGGGTACTGCTTCAGAGCGTCAGCGATGGTGCATCTCGCTGCTCATTGCAGCATGTGTGCTCATCGTTGCCACAGTAGCGTATGCGGATACAGACGATGAGAAGTTGGACGTGAAACGTCGACATCAAGGCATTCTCACCGGCATGCCGTTCATGGCACACGTCTCGGAGCGTGCCTATGTCGATGATGCCGGTCGACGGATGTATTTTGCCAAGCCTCCGGCGCGGATCGTCTCGCTCGCTCCCAGTGTCACGGAAATACTGTTTGCCCTGGGGGCGGGTGATCAGCTCGTCGGTGTCACAGATTTTTGCGATTATCCGCCTGAAGCCCTCAAGAAGCCGAAAGTTGGATACTCGAATCCAAACTTGGAATCCTTGGCGGCACTCCAGCCTGATTTGGTGGTGGCGCCTAACGATTTTCTCAAGCCTGATGCCATCGCCAAGCTCGAACAGCTCAAGATCCCAGTGTTTATCTTGGTTGATAAGAATATCGAGGGGATCTTCGTCCATATCCAGACGCTTGGACGCATCGTGGGACGGTCGTCCAAGGCCGATACGGTTGCGATGCAGCTTCGACAACAGGTAGCCACGATCCAACAGCGTATCCAAGGCATGCCTCCTATTCGCATGCTGTATGTCTTGAATAGCCAACCCCTGATTACTGTCGGCCCGGGAAGTTTTATCGACCAGCTGATTGGGATGGCTGGAGGGGTGAACATTGCCGAAAAGAGTGCAACTCCCTATCCACGACTCAGTCTGGAGGCCGTACTCCAGGAGGATCCGGAAGTGTTGGTATTTCCTGTCGGCAAATCAGAAGGCATCTCTGAGAGCGAACAGCAGGCTTGGCGTCAATGGTCAACAATGACGGCGGTGAAACGTGGCCGGCTTCACCAGATCTCTGCCGATTGGCTCAACCGGCCTGGTCCGCGAATTGCCCAGGGTCTTGAGTCGCTTGCGGCAATTCTACATCCGGACAGCGCACCAACCAGTCAGTCCGAGCGATAGGGCTCACGCCGTATGGCAGATTTTGCATCACCATGGACAGAGGCAGGATCGGTGTTGACCGTTCATCGATGGGTGGCGGTGATCGGTGGATTGATGCTGGCCTGCATAGCTGTGCTGGTGCTCTGTCTGCAGTTCGGCGCGACGTCGGTCGGCCTAGGCAGCGTCGCATCGGCGATCATGCACATGGTTCGCGGAGACGTGGCCGATTCGCCAAGCCTAGAGACATCCGAGATTATCATGGTTCAGATTCGATTCCCCCGCGTCCTCATGGGTTTTCTCGTAGGCGCCGGCTTGGCGTCGGTCGGCGTGACACTTCAAGCGTTGCTCAGAAATCCCTTGGCCGATCCCTACGTGTTGGGTGTGTCGAGCGGGTCTGCTCTTGGCGTTTCATTAGCCATCCTGTTCGGAATCGGGTCTACCTTCATACTGTTGCCGATACTGCCCCTTTTTGGATTTGCCGGAGGCCTCCTGGCTCTTCTTCTGATCTATCGTTTGGCACAGTCAAAAGGCCGGCTCCCGATCCATAGTCTGTTGCTGGCAGGCGTCATTCTGAATGCGATTTTGACGGCGCTTATCATGTTCATTACCTCGATCATGGAGCCGAATCGCTCGGCAGGATTGATGGCTTGGTTGATGGGATCGCTCACGGCGCCAGGCTATCCGGCATTGGGTGTCTTTTCCACGTATGTCGTTATTGTTCTCGCGGTCCTGATGCACAAAGCGCAGCTCTTAAATGTACTGACCTTGGGAGAAGAAACGGCCCGTTCACTCGGTGTGGAGACAGAGGGAGTAAAAAAACTCCTCTTTGCTCTCACGGCGTTGCTGACTGGCGCAATAGTAACGGTTAGCGGCATGATTGGGTTTGTGGGCATGGTAGTGCCGCATGCTGTGCGGCTGCTGATTGGATCGGATCACCGATTGTTGCTTCCTGCGTCGGCGTTAGTGGGAGGGATGTTTCTCGCCTTGGCCGATACAGTAGCCCGAACAGTGTTAGCTCCTGCCGAAATTCCTGTTGGGATTGTGACAGCCCTCGCCGGTGGGCCCTTCTTCCTCTATCTGCTTCTGTGGCGGAAAGATCGGATGTTCTGAGATGGCGATCGATACAGCAGAGTCGACGAAATCCTGGTTGTCTGCAGATGGGTTTGCCATCGAAGTTGAAGGGCTGTCGTTTCGTTATCAGAGGATGCATGGGCGAGGGAGGCTGTGGACGCTGGATCATCTCTCTTTCCGTGTCGAAGCCGGAGAAATTCTTGGGATCGTCGGGCCGAATGGGTCGGGTAAGTCTTCGCTGTTAAAGGTTCTGTCCGGGCTCTTACCGATCGGTGAGGGAGATGTCCAATTGGGCGGTCGTTCGATCCAGAAACGGACTCAGGCCGATATTGCGCGGATGGTCGCGGTCGTCCCGCAGGAATATCAGCAAGTATTTCCGTTCACCGTGGCCGAGACAGTGCTGATGGGGCGGTTCCCACATCGAACCGCCAGGTGGTGGAGTATGGGGATCGGAGATGAGACTGTAGGCGATCTCGCTTGTGTGCATCAGGCCATGGTCGATACCGATATCCTCTCACTGGCCGATCGGCTGGTGTCTGACTTATCCGGAGGCGAACGGCAGCGAGTGATGATTGCCAGAGCCTTGGCTCAAGAACCAAAGATCCTTCTGCTCGATGAACCGACGGCATTTCTCGACATCAATCACCAGATTGAGATCTGTTCGCTCGTTGCCAGACTCAGGGCGGAGCGAGGATTGACGGTGGTCTTGGTCTCGCACGATTTGAATGTGGCGAGTCAATATTGCGACCGAGTGTTGATGCTCAAGGAAGGCGGGCTCTGCCGCATCGGTTCGCCGGACGAGACCATTCGTCCAGACGTGCTTCGGATGGTGTATGGATGCGACGTGGTCGTGGATGCCCATCCCCAGACGGGCCGTCCTCGTGTGACAATGCCGATGAGTACGGTGTGATATGAAGACCGGCAGAATTGCGCTCTTGCATCTTGAAACAATGCCTGGATCCGTCGAGCACAATCAACAGGTGATTGTCGAAGCTATCAAGCAAGCCGCTTCCGGTGGTGCACAGTGGATCGTGACTCCGGAACTGGCGGTCTGCGGACTTCAATTTCCTCGGGTCATCGGCACGGACTGGATACAGCCGCAGCCGGATCCATGGATGTCTCGCCTCTGCCGACTGGTAAGAGATTTGAAGCGGACCCTCTTTCTTGCTTATCCTGAACGGGACTCGGGGCGGCTTTATAACTCTGTCTTTGTCATCAATTCATGTGGCGAGATTATTGGAAGGCATCGCAAGATCAATGTCAAAAGCGATTCTCTCTCATGGTCAAGTCCCGGAGAGGCTGTACTTCCGCTCCAGTGTGATGGGCTTAAGGTTGGCCTGTTGGTGTGTGCCGATGCCTTTACGCCTGGTATCGCCGCCACCTTAAAATCTGGTGGCGCACAAATTCTTATTTCTCCCTCTTCCTGGGGCCCTGGCATACATGGGCCGAACGGTGAATGGGAGGAACGAACCCGCGAAACAAGCCTGCCGATGATTGTGTGCAACAGAACAGGAGCCGAGAAGACACTCGATTTTTGGAAGGCTCAAAGTTTGGTGGTGAAGAATGGGAGACGCCTCCTTTCACATGCCTCCGAGCAATCTGCCGTTCTGACATTCGATTGGAATTTCACCACCATGACACCGCTATCTACTGTCTACAAAACAGAGTTCCTAAAAGCATGATTCTGTGAAGACAATATCTGTGGCTTGCACAGCGGTAGGCCGCGCGTACAGATGCCGATGAACATGGGGTGAATGTATAAGACAGCCCGGGCTATGTCCCCGGCCAGGCTGTGATGCAGAAGGGGGACAGTTAATATTTTATGAAAGGGCGTTTTGGAGAAGCGACGCGGGTGACGGGGAAGATGGTGCAAGTCCATCACGGTGCCGCCACTGTAAGCGGGGAGTAACTCTGCACGAATGCCACTGCCACGAGGCGTGAAACGTGAAGCGTGAAGCGTGAATCCTTGGGGAAAGCTCCCTCGATTAACGAATAACGAGTTACGGCGAACGTCCTCGAGCGGGAAGGCGCAGAAACACGACGATCCGCAAGTCAGGAGACCCATCCCGCAGTTGATTCGACTCAACCCTTCGAGCACGAGGGAGGTTCGTTATGCCGTGGTTTCTTCGTCCTTGTCGTGCCTGGTGGTGTCTACTTCCTCTGTTTGCACTGAGCTATCCCGCCCATGCTACTCCGGACATCGTAGTGGCATCAACAGATGAAACGGATATCATCGAAACCCGCGAGGTCGTGGTCAGCGCCACAAAAACCCCCATCCCTGTGAGTCAAGTTACCAGCGCAGTAGAAGTGATCACTGGAGAGGAAATCGAACGTAAAAAGATTAAGACCGTGATCGATGCCCTTCGCTTGACGCAGGGGGTATTTGCTTCGTCGAGCGGCGGACCAGGAACGACTGCGAGCGTGCGCATTCGTGGAGCGCAGTCAAAACATACGATGGTATTGATCGATGGGACCATCGTGAATAGCCCAACCAGTGGGGAGTTTGATTTCTCAAGCTTGATGACCGATAACATCGAACGAATCGAGATCCTCCGCGGTGCGCAAAGTATGCTGTACGGGTCCGATGCCATGGGGGGAGTGATCAACATCATTACGAAACAGGGTAGGGGTAGGCCGACTGCGACTGCCTTTATTGAGTATGGTTCTTTTGCTTCGCTTCGAGAGGGCGCACAGTTCTCTGGATCAAGCGGGATTGTAGATTTTTCCGGCTCGATTTCACGGTGGGATACAAGTAGCTATTCTGCCGTGAACTATCGTCGAGGGGCGGCGGAACGAGACGGGTATCACAATTGGCAGGGCTCCGGCCGCCTGGGATTTACTCTGCCGCATAACGGCCGTCTCGAATTTAATGCGCGGTGGTGGAATTCCGATGTGAACTTCGACGACTTCGCCTTCGATGGAAATCCCACCGATCATTTCGGGTCGAAGCAAACCAATCGCCATTTGATCTTGAGTGGAAGCTACGAGCAGCCGATTACCGTCTGGTGGTCGCAGAAGCTGACGGTCGCACAGGCTAATGAACGATTACTGGCAAGAAATGGCCCTACGGGGAGGAATGTGGTGACCGGAGAAGTGGTATCGCCTTCTCCGACCTGCATCACGTTTACATCGGACTGTTTTTTTCCATTCAATACCGACCTTGAAACGCTCAATCGGCGCATCGAGTGGCAGCACAACTTCCAGGTCGCCAAGCCGCTCCTGCTGACGGCTGGCTATCAATTTCGTGAAGATCAGGGCGATGCGACAGGGTTCTTCGGGGCGGACACACCGAATAAGCGAATAGCGTCACACGCTGGATTTGCACAGGCCCAGGTGAACATTGAGGATCGATTCGTCGCAACGGGAGGCATTCGGCAGGATAGTTTCAATATGTTTGGTGATGCGACAACCTATCGATTCACCGGCGGCTATCTGATTTCAGAGAGTGGGACGAAGCTGCGTGCAAGTTATGGAACGGGGTTTAAGGCTCCGACTTTGAATGATCTGTTTTTTCAAGGATTCGGCAATCCCAATCTGCGCCCTGAAAAGAGCAAGAGCGCAGATATTGGTGTTGATCAAAGCTTGTTCGACGGAAAACTGAAACTGAGTGTCGGGTATTTTTGGAATCACTTCGACAATCTGATCACGTTCCTGTCCGTGCCGAGCCCTAACTGTCCGGCTTCATCGTTTGGGTTCTGCCCGATCAATATTGCCTCGGCGAAGTCACAGGGGTGGGAAACAAGCTTCAAGTATCAGGTGACGACGTGGCTCGAGGTTCATGGACAGTACACGATGACGATGACGCGAGGATATTCAGTGCCTGGTCGTCCAGGAGATACGCGACTGCCGCGCTGGCCGTTCGATCAGGCAAGTGCCGGTATCGGTCTGCAACCTATCAAAGCGGTACACATCAATCTCGATTACCGGTTTGTAGGGGCCAGGAATAACGATACGGCGAATACAGTCGCACAAAAACAAGGGTCATTCGGTGTCATCAATCTATCGGGTAGCTACGATGTGACGAAACAGTGGCAGCTCTTTGCGCGGGCGGAGAACCTGCTGAACCAAAAATATGAAGAAGTTCTCTACTTTGGAGCGCCGATTCGCTCGGTCTTTGGCGGCGTCAAGTTCATTTATTGAGGATCTGATTTAATGGAGAGCCTGATTTATCCTCGTTTAGTCATCTCCGGCACCCATAGCGGTGTCGGCAAGACGACAGTAACTCTGGCGATCCTGGCGGCCCTGAAAGCTCGGGGCTGCCAGGTGCAACCATTCAAGGTTGGGCCGGACTTTATCGATCCGGGCCATCACACCGCCGTGACTGGCCGTCCGTCAAGCAATCTAGATGGCTGGATGTTGGGAGAGGCGGTCAATCGCGACATCTTTATGCGAGCCGCTGCAGGCGCGGACATCTCCATCATCGAAGGGATGATGGGGCTGTTTGACGGCAGTTCGCCGGTGAATGAGATCGGCAGCACGGCTGAAATGGCGAAGCAACTGGATGCACCGGTGCTGCTAGTTATCGACGGGAGTGCGATGGCTCGCTCCGCTGCCGCCATGGTGTTGGGGTATGCGAAGTTCGATCTGGCATTACGGGTGACGGGAGTCCTCTTCAATCGAGTCAGCAGTGAAGGGCACTACAAGCTGCTCAAGGAAGCAGTGGAGCAAGAGACCAATGTGGTAGCAGTGGGGTACTTGCGACCGGATTCAGCGGTGACGATTTCCGATCGCCATCTCGGGCTTGTGACGGCAATGGAGCAGGGGACAGGAGAACTCTACGGTCGGCTTGCGAAGGCAGCGGCAGAGACGATCGATCTGGATCGAATCGAAGAATTGGCAAAATCGGCAGCTGAGATTGTGAGGTGTGATGAGATTGCTGCCCCTCGCCTGGCGCCTAACGCCTCACGCCGTAAGGTTAAAGTGGGCATCGCCTACGATCAGGCCTTTTGCTTTTACTATCCCGACAATCTTGAGTTGCTCGAAATAGAGGGGGTGGAGTTGGTGAAATTTTCGCCCATGAACGATCAGGTGCTTCCAGACGTGGATATGCTGTACCTCGGCGGGGGCTATCCGGAACTGCATGGCGAACGGCTGGCTGGGAATGTCGCCATGCGAACAGCTATTCGGCAATTTGCCGAGCGAGGCGGGACGATCTATGCGGAATGCGGAGGGATGATGTATCTCACGAGCGCCATCCGCGATTTCACCGGCCTATCGCATGAGATGGTCGGGTTGTTTTCCGCTGAAACGGTCATGTGGAAGTCAGGTTTGACCTTGGGGTACAGGACGATGGATCTCACGCAAGACTGCATACTCGGCGTCTCTGGCATTGCCGTGCGCGGGCATGAGTTCCATTACTCTACACTCCTTCCAAAAGGAAAGCTCAACTATGCTTGTACACTTCGCGATGCGCAGGAAAATTTGAAGGGTCAAGACGGGCTCGTTGCCGGCAACACGTTGGCGCTCTATACCCATTTGCATTTTGCCAGTCAGCCGAAGATTGCAAAGTCCTTGGTGGCGTCTGGGCGTCGGAACTCCCCACGATTAATGTTGGCTCAGAAGGGCTGAGATGCCGGAGCAGGACGAACACAAGGCCAAGATGGCACGGTTGAAGGCGTCAGTGGATCGGCGCATTGAAGCGGCACAAGAAGAGAGAGGTCTGTTGATCGTTTACACCGGTGCCGGCAAGGGGAAGACGACCGCTACGCTTGGGATGGCCCTTCGCTGCCTCGGTCATGGCATGAAAATCGCGGTGGTCCAGTTCATCAAGGGGGCGATCGATACGGCGGAAGAACGGGCGCTTAAATCTTTCGGCGACCGCGTCACCTTTCTTCATATGGGAGAAGGCTATACCTGGGAAACTCAAGATCGCGAGCGGGATACGAAGTTCGCGCAACAGGCCTGGGCTGCGGTCTGTGGTTTTTTGCGCGATCCCTCTTACGCGATGGTCATTCTGGATGAGTTCAATATCGCCCTCCAACACGACTATGTCCAGCTTGAAGACGTCTTGCCGGTTCTTCGGGCCAGGCCTCCTATGCAGCATGTGGTGGTGACCGGCCGCGGCGCCAAAGAATCGTTGATTGAGGCAGCCGATCTGGTGACGGAGATGAAACAGGTCAAACATCCCTTTCGGAAAGGCGTGAAGGCGCAACCAGGGGTGGAGTTTTGAGAGGGCCGGTGACAAAGACCTGCGAGGCCTGCGGCGAAACATTCGAATGCGGTGGATACCAATGTTGGTGCGGAAAGATCGGCATTACCGAACCGCAAATGGATTGGATCGCCTCGCGATTTCAGGATTGTTTATGTTTGACTTGTCTGAAGAAGGTCGGAGCCGGCGATCTGGGGCTAGTTTCGATCAAGCCAGCCGCTCCAGCCCATGCCGAGTACAGGAAACCATCATGACTGTGCCTTTGGATGTCAGAAGTGCGGGGAATGGAAGATTTTCCGACGATGAGAGGGCGGCTGTCTATCGTGTGATCTTCGAACGGCGGGATGTCCGCCGCAATTTCTTAAGAAAACCGATTGCGGACGAGGTGCTTGCGAGGGTTTTGACCGCGGCGCATCATGCCGGATCGGTCGGGTTTATGCAGCCATGGGATTTTGTCGTTATTCGTCAGCGCGCGACGAAGCAGGCTGTGAAGCGACTGTTCCAGAAGACGAATGCTCAGGCGGCCATGCATTATGACGGCACTCGCGCGGCGCTCTATCGAAGCTTGAAGCTCGAAGGGATTGAGGAAGCGCCGGTCAATATCGGTGTCACGTGCAGCCGTCAGCGGGGCGGCCCTCATGTGTTGGGTCGGTCTACGGTACGGGATACGGATTTGTATAGTACCTGCTGCGCCATTCAAAATCTCTGGCTGGCCGCGCGAGCGGAAGGTATCGGAGTCGGTTGGGTTAGTATTCTTGACCATGGAGCTTTGAAAAAGGTTCTCGGTATTCCCAGACCGGTCAAGGTCTTGGCCTACCTCTGTCTCGGCTATGTCTCAGACTTTGCGACGCAGCCTGACTTGGAGATGGCAGGGTGGCGAGCCAGGATTCCGGTCGAGGAGCTTATTCACTATGAGTCGTGGGGAATGAAGATACAGGGCAAGAGGAGAAACGGCGATGCGCATCACGAAGGTCTACACGAGAACGGGAGACGCGGGACAAACAAGGTTGGCCGGCGGACAGCAGGTGTGGAAGGACAGTCTTCGAGTCGAGGCCTACGGCACCCTCGATGAGTTGAATGCGGTAGTGGGGGTGGTGCGGGTGATGAATGCCGAGATGGTCGGGAGCCATGCAGAGGCGGAACAGCTGGAGGAGGACCTCCGATGGATCCAGAATAAATTGTTCGATCTCGGTGGGATTCTCGCGACGACTCCAGGCCAAACGTTCAAGAACATGCCCCAGGTCACGGCGAAAGACGTGACAAAGCTGGAGAAGATGATCGATCGTTGTCAAAAGGACTTGGCGCCACTCAAAGAGTTTATTCTGCCTGGCGGGGGGAAAGTATCGGGGTTTCTGCATCAAGCAAGGACTGTGTGCCGACGGGCGGAGCGGATATGTGTGCATCTCTCACGGGAAGAGCCGGTCGATGCGGTGAATATCAAGTTTGTGAATCGTTTGAGCGATGCGTTGTTTGTGTTGGCGCGCTGGGCAGCCAAGACCCAAGGGGAACCGGAATTTCTCTGGCAGCGCGACGCGAAAAAGGCGACGGACTGATTGTATGAAGAAGACGCGCAGGGGACGTTCGAAGCTCATCCTCGTGCTTGGCGGCTCTGCGTCAGGCAAGAGTCGGCTGGCGCTTGACCTGGCAGGTGAGAGGGGGCCGAGGGTCTTTGTGGCGACGGGTCAGGCGCTGGATCAGGAAATGAAAGTACGGATCGAGCGGCACAAGGCTACTCGTTCGTCCGATTGGGTAACGGCAGAAGTCCCAGAAGATATTGCCGGCTGGATTTCCGTTAATATCAATAACTATCAAGTAGTTATAATTGACTGCCTCACGTTATGGTTGAGTAATATGGCAGGGAAACGTCTGGACGATTTCGCTGTCTCTGAAGCCACGGTTAAGTTGCTTCAGGCCATTCGGGCAGCGCGAGCTCTGGTTGTGGTCGTGAGCAACGAATTAGGGTTGGGACTGGTGCCTGCGACCAAGGCGGTCAGGGCATTTCGGGATCTAGCGGGCCGGATCAATCAACAGGTGGCGGAAGAAGCGGATGAAGTCTACTTGGCGGTCAGTGGGCTTCCGCTGAGATTAAAGTAAGAGGAGTGTTGCGCATGTTGTTGCACGATACGATCAATCGGATTCAGCAGACCGACCCTCGCGTGCTGGCGCAGGCCCAGGCGCGTCTCGATCGATTGACGAAGCCAATCGGCAGTTTGGGGCGGCTTGAGGAGTTGGCCGCGCGCTACGTCATGATCACGGGCGAGATGAAGCCGAAGGTTCCGCAGGGAGCCGTATTTACCTTTGCCGCGGATCATGGAGTGACGGTTGAAGGGGTGAGCGCCTATCCCTCCGCCGTGACTCCTCAGATGGTCTTGAACTTTTTACGCGGCGGCGCAGGCGTCAATGTGCTTGCGCGCCATGTCGGCATCGACGTTCGTGTGGTGGATATCGGAGTGGCGTTCGATTTTGAGGGGGTTCCAGGGCTCCTGCATAAGAAGGTCATGCCTGGCACAAAGAATCTACTGGTGGAACCGGCGATGAGTCATACGCAGGCGGAGCGGGCGCTGACAGTAGGGATTGAGTTGGCCACCGAGGCAGCGCAGGAGGGCATCGGCTTGATCGGAACAGGGGAGATGGGTATCGGCAACACGACCGCTAGTTCGGCCATTGCAGCGGTGATGACTGGCCGACCGGTCTCTGAGGTGACTGGTCGTGGAACGGGAATTGACGACGCCGGTCACGCACACAAGATTGGAGTGATTCAGCGGGCGCTCGCGCTGCATCGGCCCGATTCGAGCGATACCATGAAGGTACTTGCTGCAGTGGGTGGGTTGGAAATCGGCGGGCTGGCTGGGCTAATCCTTGGCGCAGCGGCGGCTCGGATACCAATCGTGCTGGATGGGTTCATCGCCGGAGCTGCCGCTTTGATTGCCGTGGGTCTGCAACCGCGTTGCCAAGACTATCTCATTGCATCCCACCAGTCGGTTGAACGAGGCCACCAGGCAATACTGGACCATCTTGGTTTAAAACCGCTGTTGGACCTTGATCTTCGTCTGGGGGAAGGCACTGGCGCCTGTCTCGGCATGAGTCTGGTCTTTGCTGCGATCAAGATTCTCACGGAGATGGCCACGTTCGACGAAGCCGGTGTTTCTGAGCGTGAAAGGTAAGACGTGAAACGTGAACTAACTGACAGGGGAACAGCACCAGCGCCCGTCCGCGTTCGTTGCGTTCCGGTTATCTGAGGAATCGCGTGTTCTGCGCCACATCTTCCGTTTCACGTTTCACGTTTCACGTCTTACGGTCTCTGATCCTGGCCTGGCAGTTCCTCACAGCGATTCCGCTCAGCCGTTCGACGCATGATGCCAAGCCGGAGGAGTTGGCTGCCTCCATGGCCTGGTATCCCATGGTCGGCTGCCTGCTTGGGGCGTTGCTGGTCGCAGCAGATATGGCTCTGTCGCAGGTCTTCTCTTTTCAGGTCGCGAATATCGTACTGATCATTCTTCTTGTTGCCGTCACGCGAGGCCTCCACCAGGATGGTCTTGCAGACATGGTAGACGGTCTTGCGGGCGGGAGAACCGCTCAGGCTCGCCTGGCGATTATGCGGGATGCCCGCATCGGCGCGATCGGCGCGACCGGACTGTTTCTCGCGCTCGGCCTGCGATGGGCCGGGCTCAACGCCATGCCTCCAGCAGAGCACATGGCGTTGCTCATCGGCATGCCGGTGGTTGGCCGATGGGCCATGGTCGTGGGATCCTTTCATGTGACCTATGCGCGCTCCGAAGGAGGATTGGCCCAGCCGTTTCTGGCGCATTTGTCCTGGTGGCATCTATGCGCAGCGACGGTGACAGCTGGACTGGCGTTGACGCTGTTGCTGGGACCTTGGGCGGCGTTGGGATGTCTTCTTATCGGCGCGATTCTCGTTCGCCTTTCGACGATTTGGTTTCATCGCATGTTCGGTGGCGTGACGGGTGATCTGCTTGGAGCGACGAACGAAGTGGCAGAGATTCTTTTCATTGTGATCGTTCCCGTGGTGCTGTTCCGATGACCGGAGGAGAGTTGGCACTAGCCTGCGCGTTAGACGCGGTGGTCGGGGACCCTCGCTGGTTTCCGCATCCGGTGCGGGGGATGGGGTCTATTGTCAGCTGGTACGATCGGCAGGTCCATCAGCTCTTTCTGTCTCCGAGCAAACAGCGTATGGCAGGGGTGCTGCTGGCTGTTGCGTTGCCTGCCGGAGCCTATGCGGCTGGTGAATTGCTTATGTGGTTCGGCAACATGACCGATTCCTTATGGGGGAGCGCGGTCACGGTGTTGCTGGCTTGGACGACGCTTGCGGCGCGCGATCTTTTCGACCATGTTCTCTCTGTGCAACGGGCGCTCCAATCCGCTTCCTTAACGGAGGCTCGATCAGCCGTCGCCAAGATTGTCGGACGCGATACAGAGCAGATGGACGAGTCCGAGATCGTCCGCGCTACGGTCGAGACGATTGCGGAAAGCACGGCTGACGGGATCGTGGCGCCCTTGTTTTATCTGGTCCTTGGAGGAGCTCCGTTGGCGCTAGCCTATAAGGCGGTCAGCACGCTGGACTCGATGATCGGCCATTTGGACGACCGGTATCGATGGTTTGGCTGGGCGTCGGCGCGATTGGATGATGCAGCCAATTTTATTCCGGCTCGCATCACGGCGGTCCTGATTGTCCTCTCCGCGGGAATCGTCTCCAGGTCCTGGTCTGTGATGCAGCGGACCTGGCATATCCTGCTTCGTGACGGCAGACGACATCTAAGCCCGAACAGTGGACGGCCCGAGGCAGCAATGGCGGGGGCGCTCGGAGTGCAACTGGGCGGGATCAATCGCTATGACGGCCGTGCCATTGAGCGCCCATGTTTGGGCGATCCGGGTCAGCCTCTAACCAGAGCCCATATCGGCATGGCGCTCACGCTCATGCTCTGGACAAGTCTTGCAGGGGTTCTGTTGGGTATGGGATGGCTGCTAATGGTGAAGGGATGACGCAATCAGTTCATGGCGGAAATGTCTACAAGGTTGCTCGCGAACGAAGAATTCCCGTCGAACGGATTGTGGATTTTAGCGCCAGCATCAATCCCCTGGGTTTCCCCATAGCCGGGCTTCGCGCGATTCGATCTGCGCTCAAGCGGATCGTGCATTATCCGGATCCAGACTGTTGGCAGCTCAGAGAAGTATTGGCGCAGCAGTGCGGCGTCGATCGAGAGATGATCCTCGTCGGCAATGGCTCGACGGAACTCATCCATTTGCTGCCCCGCGCGCTTGAGATCGAATCCACCCTCATCATCGGCCCCACGTTCGAGGAGTATGCTCATGCGTCGATCGACGCAGGGGGGTCGGTTCAGTATGTCCATGCCAGGAGAGAGGAAGGTTTTCTTCCTCCATTGAAAGATGCCCTCCAACGGCTCTCTGCCAAACGGGCGAGATTCGACGCCGTGTTTTTATGCAACCCCAACAATCCTACCGGCCAGGTGATGAGCCGTGCAGCTGTCTGCGAACTGGCTGAGGCCGTCGATCGGCAGCAGGGTTGGTTGATCGTGGATGAAGCGTTCATCGACTATTGTCAGACGCATTCTGCTGTCTCGATGCTGACGGAATATCCGCGCATGCTGGTGTTGCGCAGCCTCACGAAATTCTATGCCATGCCGGGGTTGCGAATCGGGTATCTGGTTGGCGCAAGCAAGGTTATAACACGGGTGCAAGACCGGCAGCCGCCATGGTCGGTGAATTCCCTGGTTCAAGAAGCTTCCTGTGCGGTACTGCAAGACGATGCGTTTGCGGCGCAAAGCCGCGCGTTCATGGAGAAGGAACGCGCGCGATTTGAGCGCGGCCTTCGTTCTTTATCAGGCATACGGGTCTTTCCATCAGACGCAAATTTTGTGTTAATAGAGCTTCCGGCATCGACATCTGCGCGCGAAATAAGAGGCCGCATGGCTTCTCAGCAGCTGCTCGTGCGCGACTGTTCGCCGTTGCCTGGGTTGAGCAGTCGGATGATTCGCGTTGCAATCAGAACCGCAAGAGAGAATCGACGATTAATTGCAGCCCTTGGTGGTTGCTTGAAAAGATGACAGGCATGAAGAGGCTGAGTAGGCATACAGTGCAGACTACGTTTAGCGTGAGACAAAAGACCCTGATCGTCGACCTGGGGGTGCTTCGATCGGTTCTCTCATCTGCGCCAAAGGCCGGGGGGATTACCCGGGCCCGGTATATCCTGAACCATCAAGTTGCAGCAAAACCGATCGGTAAGGATGATCATGACATGAGTCCCGGCGCTCGATGCGCCGACCCTGCCAGGACGCTGAGCAAACTAGCTATTTCTCTCGGTATCGAAGATCGATTTGTTGGTCTCATGACAGCCGTGTCGCTGAGGGACTTAGTGACAGCAAGAGAGGCCGACGGTCAGATTTGGGTTGAAGGGTTTGTCACGGTCGGGACCTCGAATGCCGTGCGGGCGGGTGAGCCGATCGCGCCGGGGCGGCTCGCCGCTAACTCTACCTGTTCTGGCACGATCAATCTGATCCTCGTGACCAATGTCAGACTGTCGGCCTCCGCAATGGTCGGGATGGTGCAGGTGGCAACCGAGGCCAAGACGGCTGTGCTATTGCGTGCGAAGGTAAAGAGTTGGACTGGTCGCTCGGGGGCGACTGGAACGGGAACAGATGCGGTTGTGGTTGTAAGTGGAGATGGGCCTTCTCAGCGGTATAGTGGTACCCACACGATTCTCGGTGAACTCGTCGGACGAGTGATTGATGCGGCTGTTACAGAGGGGCTTGCCCGGTATATGCAATGGCAGGCTCGTAGTACAGCAGCCACCCGCGGGAAGAAGCCATGACGATTTCCTGTAAGTCAGCCAAGGCCCTTGCCATTCTTGGAACCGGGTCCGATGTCGGGAAGAGCCTCATTGTTGCCGGGCTCTGCCGGCTCTTGTCTCGCAAAGGTATGCGGGTCGGGCCGTTTAAAGCGCAGAACATGGCGTTGAATTCTTTTGTCACGCTCGATGGCGGGGAGATTGGCAGAGCGCAGGCCCTGCAAGCGCAGGCTTGTGGGATCGAGCCGACGGTAGACATGAACCCGATTCTATTGAAGCCTGAGTCGGATTCACGTTCTCAGGTGGTGGTGAAAGGGAAGGCCTACGAGGCGCTGGATGCACTCGCGTATTTTGAGCGGAAAGAGACGCTCTTCAATATCGTTCGAGATTGTTATGCGCGACTGGCCAGCGAATACGAATGTGTCGTGATCGAAGGGGCCGGGAGCGCTGCGGAGATCAATCTCCGGGATCGAGACATCGTCAACTGGCCCGTAGTCGAATTGGCCGACGCGTCAGTCCTTTTGGTGGCGGATATCGATCGGGGCGGTGTCTTCGCGCAGATTATCGGGACGCTCGACTTGTTGGCGCCGCATGAGCGCCGACGTGTGCGCGGTGTGATCGTGAATAAGTTCCGTGGAGATTTTCGGCTATTTGAGGATGGTGTCCGTATACTTGAGGCCCGTACAGACTTGCCAGTTTTGGGAGTCGTCCCCTATCTGCGTGACCTTCGGTTAGATCAAGAGGATAGCCTGGATCTCGCTCGTTCACGATCGATTCAGTTTAAGCCGGATCTCACAAACGTGGCAGTGGTCTTACTCCCTCGTATGAGCAACTTCACAGACTTCAATGTACTGGCAGCTGAGAAGGATGTGGCGCTCCGGTTTGCTGCTTCCCCGGATGATCTCAGAGGAGCCGACGTGGTGATTCTACCTGGAAGCAAGAATACGCTCGAAGACCTCGAATATCTTGTAACTTCAGGATTCCCTGGTGCCGTTGAGTCGCATGTGCAAAGGGGAGGTGAGCTGGTCGGGATCTGTGGGGGTTACCAGATGCTTGGACAAGAGATCGCCGATCCCAAGGGGCTAGAGCGCGGAGGGACGTCATTAGGATTAGGGTTTCTTGATGTGGCGACGGAACTCGATGCGCCAAAGATCTGTCGGCAAGTTCGCGCCACATCGCTGCTTCATAATGTGGAACAGGATGCGCCAGTCCGAGGTTATGAAATCCACATGGGACGCACGAGTCGTGGAACTGCCAACCCCTGTTTTCGCATTGAAGCATCTGAAATCTTGGAAGGCGACGCGACGGGTGATGAAGGCGCTGCAAGTGAAAACGGTCGTGTCTGGGGCACCTGCATCCATGGCCTATTCGATCAGGCAGGGTTCCGCAGGAGCTGGCTGAACCGAGTACGTGGCCGGAAGGGACTTTCACCCATTTCGCCGCGTGAGTCTGAACTTGTCACAACACAACTGGGCACTGAGCTGGATCGCTGGGCCGACCATCTAGAGCAATTTGTGAATATGGACGCGATTTATCCGTTATGTGCGGGTTGATTAAGAAGGGAGTAGCTGATGCGCATCACGAAGGTCTATACCAGAACCGGTGACAAGGGAAAAACCCGCTTGGCTGGTGGGCAACAGGTCTGGAAGGACAGCTTGAGGGTGGAGGCTTATGGGGACGTGGATGAACTGAATTCGACGATCGGGGTCGTTAGAGCGTTCAATGCTGAGTCAGTCGGGAATCATCCTTCTGCCGGTCGATTGGAAAAGGAACTGCGCTGGGTGCAAAATAAACTGTTTGATGTCGGCGGGCTTTTGGCCACGGCGCCGGGGCAGACCTTTAAGAATATGCCGACAGTTACAGCGCGGGATGTGACTAGACTCGAAAAACTCATCGATAGTTGTCAGAAAGACTTGACGCCTCTAAAAGAATTTATTCTCCCAGGGGGCGGGAAGATTTCCAGCTTGTTACACCAGTCCAGAACGATCTGCCGGCGGGCTGAGCGCCTGTGTGTGCGGCTGGGGAGGGAAGAGGCTCTTGAACCGGCTCTCGTGCGGTTCCTGAACCGGCTCAGCGACGCATTGTTTGTCCTGGCCCGGTGGATGGCCAAGCAACAAAGTGAGCCGGAGTTTTTGTGGGAGCGGAACCCGACCGACATGTAAACCATGACGGTCGAGCCTTTTATTTCGCCGCACCGAAGGTTTGGTTTCTAGGCAGCCTTCATTTTATTGCCACCTTGTAGAGATTTTTGCAGCCGATTGATCGCTTCCGCCAGCTGACCGATTTCATCGCGCCGATCAATGTCGGCGGGGATGCTCAAATCTCCCTTCACGATACGATCCATTGCTTCCTTAAGTTCGGCGATCGGCTTGCTGATACTGCGCCCAATTGAGAAAACGAACAGCGCGGCAAATACGACGCTGATGCCGACGGCGCCCAGCGAAGCTCCCCGGCGTTGATTGAAGCCACCAATGCGAGTGACGAGCAGGTCGTCCAGGACGCCTATCGCGACGTCGTACATCGCATAATTAGACTCAAGAGTTTTCAATCCGTTCTCGCTGATAGATTTCAGGTCGAGCTTTGCGAACTCGCTTGGCCCCGCGTCCAAGACATGTCGTCGGATCGAGTCGTCATAGGCTTTCATCGCTTCGACGTGTGAGCGAAGTGGAAGAGAGAGCTTGCCGCGCAACGAAGGGTTCTGAGTGATGGACGTTTGCAACCCAGTATTTACACGCTCCATTGTCGGCTCGATTCTCGCCAAAAGAAAGGATATGAGCTGTTTCTTAGACTCCATGTTCTCACGAGTCAAAATCAGGTCGGCGACGTGCGCGTTGACCTGCGCGATCAATTGCCCAAGCGCGGGCAAATTGAGGACGACGTTGTCCATCGCGTAGTAACTGTCCAGGTCAGGATCCAGAATGAGATTCGAGGTATCGCCGGCCTGAATAATGAGCGGGAGAATCGACTTGTCGACAATATCGTCATACGCTGAATTGATATTTTCAGGCTTGGCATTGCTGGAATTGCGAAGAATTAAAGATTTTGTCGTGGACCATTTCTCCACCAGCCCGGCAAGGCCGTGGGTCGTCTTCAATTCTTTCCCGTACCGGCTATCCTGTTCTTGAGCCGATCGAATATCCCCCTCGATCTGTTTTTCCAAGGCAGCGGTTTCAGCTGATCCGGTAAGAAACGCGACTTGATGCTTCTGTATGTTATGAAGCAGATGTCGGATCGGATTGATGTATTCGACACCTTTGCGTTCTTGCGAGCCGAAATCGATCGCGATGTTTTGCTCTTTAATGAGTAAGACCAGCAGGACTGCGACCGGTATGCTGAATATGAGTCCGAGTAATATGAGTTTGCTTCCGATCTTCAGATTCCGAAACATTGCGGTACCTCCTGGTGTGTATTGACTCCTGAGATTTTTCTCAGTCGATTATTTTGCATGCCGCCGTCACTGGCGGCATCTCTAAAGGGGGGTCTCTCGTTTGTCCGATGGTCAGGCGATGTAGCCCAACAGTTTTTTTACAGTGGCCAATACATTAAGTGCTGAGAATAGGTCTACCAGAGGCTGGCGTATTGTCAAGGAATAGAGTGAATCGGTCGGCAGCAGTTCCCCTGTCATCGTGCAGGAAATGCGAGCCGTTCATGTGCACAATCATGGATCAGAAAAATTCGCCGTTGAAAGGTGAACGGAGATCAGAATCCGACCGCAATTCATTTCATATGCACACTCGAAGATGATGATTATGTATATGACCATCGATGGTGTTTGCGTGAATTGTGACTAATATTTATTTGACCGAGATGGCCGAAGCAGAAAGTGGCGGCTCGTTGAAATCCTTACTGCAACACCTTTGCAGCTGAAATTCGGCGAGGAGAGGAGATGTGTCTCATGGTGGAGGATCACTTGTCATCCCATGACGCAGATGGTCGATGCCAGCTCGATATTCATGGATGTTATAAATGTTGAATCGCTTGCTAATTGCGAATGACCGGATACACTCAACTTCGAGTGATAATAATTCGATCAAAGAGGACCGCTTCGAAGAAGCCAGAAGAACAAGCAACATCTTGACCCGAGGCAGGGAGGAATCGCGATGCGCAGACAGCTTCTTATCGTGCTGGCAGTGGGGATGACAGCGATCTCGTGTGCCTGGGGTGAGCCAGCAAGAGCCTCGAGTGAGGTCGAAGTAGTGGCGGAGAATTTGATCGAATTGGTGAAGATCGGTCGCGAGGTGGTATCGGAGCATCAAACCACTATTAATGACGCGGCGAAGGCGGAGAAGGGCTTTACAGCCGATTTCGTGGCCGATCAAGTTATGGAGCGGTTCAAGAGGAAAACTAAAATCGATCTCCGCATTCCCAATGTGGTTCCCCAAGCCAACTTCTATCTTGCCTTGCTGGAAACGGAGAAAGAGGTGGTCGACGAGGCGCAACCGGTCATCAATAGACCGGGAGTCGGTTTCAAAGGTTTTCTTCATGCTGTGTTCGCCCGCCGCGTCGGAGAAAACTTCTATAAGAAGACTGGTGTTCGCATGAAACTGACGGGGATCGATTATCGGACTCCGAAAAACAAGCCGGACGAGTTCGAGCAAGAAGTGCTTCGGATGTTCAGCGATCCGCGCCATCCGAAGGACCAAGTCTATGTCCGCAGCACAATGGTCGATGGAAGACCGGTGCTGCGCATGATGGATCCTGAATATGCATCTGCCTCCTGCCTCAGTTGCCACGGTGCGCCGAAAGGTGAGCGGGACATGATGGGGATGAAGAAAGAAGGGTGGAAGGAAGGAGGCTTTGCCGGAGCCATCAGCCTGATTCTCCCGTTGAAGCAATAGTTGAAGCAATAGTGGGGCGGTTTCCACGAGCATGTGCACATTCACCTACATCAAACTTTAAGGAGATTATCAATGAGCAAGATCGTCGTCGTGGATGATTCCTATGCCGAGCTACAGTTGATCGAAGGGTGCCTCAAGGCGGCCAATTACACGGTGGTGTCCTTTCCCAGTTCAGAGAAGCTGGAAGACAAACTGGCGAACGAAAAGCCGGATCTGATCGTTATGGACGTGGTGATGCCTGGACGTAACGGGTTTCAGACCTGTCGTGACTTAAAGAGCGATGATCGATATAAAAACATCCCCATCATTCTCTGCACATCCAAAGGCAACGAGAGCGATAAGTTCTGGGGGCAACAACAAGGGGCGAATGGCTATATCGTCAAGCCATTTAAGGCTGAAGACCTGTTGAGCGCCGTCAAGAAGGTGATGGGCTAACGCAGATGAAGCCCGTGCAGCGGTCAACGGTTGAATCTCGCTTCTTAGCTACTCAGGGGGCCTCTTCGACCGAATCCGATCAGTTTCGGACATCTGGGTCCTCGACCACAATGCGAGCAGCCGTTATCTCTATGGGGGGAGAGATTTTCACGATCGATCTAAAGAGCGTGAGAGAAGTGTTTGTCGTCGAATCCATCACGTCGGTTCCCGGGATGCCATCCGGTTTGGTGGGAGTCACGAATCTCCGCGGCACCGTGATCCCGTTACTCGACCTCAGATCAATGTTCGGTCTCAACGCCGTGGCGGCTCAGCGGTTTGCTGTCGTGGTGCAACATGAAAATTGGCAGGTCGGTGTCCTGGTCGATGAGGTTCCGGAAATTCGTAACATCACCAAAGATCAATTTCTACCGGCTCCAACCGGCACTGGAGAAGGGGCATTCCCTTTTGTGTCGACAGTGGTCAAGTTAGAGGATCGGCTCCGAGGCGTGTTGGAAACGTCGGTGGTGCTTTCACATTTTGAGAAAGCACGCTAACCAAGTCGCAACCAAATGAAATTGCGGGCAATTTGAGGCGCGATCAGAGAGAAGGAGGACGAGATGACCAAGGTAGTAGACCGCAGCAGTGCATTCCATAACCTCAAGACGCGGACGAAGTTGCTCGCGAGCTTCAGTATCGTCAGTTTCGTCATCATGGTGATGGCAACCATCGGTGTGGTGACGCTCCAAAAATTGAGCGAAGCGTCACAGGTTGTGTACGCCGACTATACGGTTCCATTGGCCGAGTTCGCTGAAATGGGATCCGCATTGTCGTCGCACCATCAAATCTTGATCAACATGACGAATATCACGAAGCATGCGGACTTTGTGGCCGAGTTCAAGCGGTTGGCTCCGTACCGCGAGAAGGTGAACCAGGTCATCACCGACTATTCAGCGACCGTACTCCGGGTATCTCGATCGGGCCGTGACGAAACGAAGGACTTGGCGATTTTAAAACCGACCATCGAGCAATACTTCATGGAGGCAGAGGGAGCGCTGAGCGCGCTGGCGGATAGTTTTGGCAAAAACCTGACGCCGGCACAGGCTGAACACATGCGAGACCTCGGGGTTTTGGCCTTGCGGGTAAACATGCAACAGCCATTTGAAAACGCACTCGCACGACATCATGAACAGGTCATGGACTTACATGACGTGGCGAAGGATCTTAACGAAGATGCTCAGACCTTGTCGTCCAACGCCATGATTCTCACGATCACTACTGGACTCATCGCGGTAGCCTTGGGACTCGGCATCGGATATTGGATCGCCCAATTCTTTTCGAAGAACCTCTCCCATATTGCGCAGATCGCGCAGATGGCCGGTTCCGGCAACTACCAATCACGAGCCAAAGTCACGACGAAGGAGGAGATTGGTCAAATGGCTGCCGGGTTCAACAGCATGTTGGACTATATTACGACGGCTCTCGCTAAGGCGGAAAGTGAACGCGACGAGTTGCAAAAACGGCTGATGGTCTTCCTCGTCTTGGTGTCGGACGTCGGTAAGGGAGACTTGACGAAGCGCGGCGAGGTGACTGCCGATATGTTCGGAAACATGGCCGATGCGTTCAATCTTATGGTCCAGCGATTTGCGCAGTTGATGAAGCAAGTCCGTGATGCGGCAGAACGCGTCAACTCATCAGCCGGTGTGCTCCGAGACAATGCGAGTCTGATGGCCGGCACGGCTCGGCATCAAGCCGATGAATCGGTCAAGACCTTGGGAGAGGTCGAATTGCTGACATCTCAAATGCGTCAAGTGGCTGAGACCGCCGGTACGTCTTCGGAGTCGGCTAAGCAAGTGCTGCAGGCGACAGAGCGCGGGCGTATCGCTGTGCAAGCAACCATGCAAGACATGCAGGGCATCCGGTCTTCGGTGCAACGAATGTCAAAGCAGGTGAAGGCGCTGGGAGACCGCTCGGTAGAAATTTCACAAATCGTATCGACGATTCGAGACATCGCCAATCAAACCAACTTGCTGGCGTTGAACGCCGCGATCGAAGCTGCCGGCGCCGGTGAAGCCGGCGCCCGGTTTGCCGTCGTCGCCGACCAGGTCAGAAAACTGGCCGAAAGCTCGACACAGGCCACGAGAGAAATTGGAGAGTTGGTGAAGGTTATTCAGACGGAAACGCAGGACGCGGTGGTCACCATGGAGCATGAAACCCAGGCAGTGGAAGCAGGATCGGCTTCCGCTGTGCGTACGGGAGAAGTGTTCAACGAAATTTCAGGGATCGCTCGGCGCTCCGCGGAGCTGGCGCAGAGCATCGCCAATGCCGCGGCGAACCAAACCGCTTCGACAGACAAGGTGGGCCGCTCGATCAAGGAGTTCGCCGGCGGCGCGGCGGAGACGCAAAAGGCGACGGACTCGGCGCGTGTCACCGTCGAAGACATGGCGACATTGGCCGCAGGACTGACGTCTTCCGTTGATCGGTTTAAATTGGCATAAGCCGGATTCCCGGAGTATCCGCGGAGACTCCTATCAGAAAGGACAGGGATGAGTTCCGAACTTGACCGACAGAGCCTCGTGGATATTTTTGTATTCGAGGCGTCGGAAGCGATGGCGGTGCTCAGGAAGGCATTCCATCCGCCCGATGGGTCAGAACCCACCCCGGCACAACTGCAAGAGCAGTATGTGTGGGCTCATAAGGTCAGGGGAGCGTCGGCATTGTATGGCTATGAGGGTTTGGCGTTGATGGGCGGCTTGCTTGAATCGACGTTGGAAGATGCCCCATCTATAGAGACCTTGATGTGGCCGAAGGCCTTGGAAGTTTTGCGCGGACTGGTTACCTCTTTCGAGTCCCAGTTGAAAGTTGTCGCGATCGGGGGCGCCGAAGACCTGTTGATCAGCGCGCAATGGAAAGGCGAAGCGGCCGGGTTATTCCCGCGACTGCCTGCAGCAGTCCCATTGCAACATACGTTACTTGCGCCTGACTATCTCGTGCCGGCTCTTGACGACGAAGTGCTCTCGTGCTTTGTCCCGGCGTCGCAAGAGTTTTTACAAAGCATGGAGTTGTTGCTTCAGCGTCTGCGCGAGGACTCAAGGGATAGGGAGACCATCCATAGGCTCTATCGCATGGCCCATACGGTCAGAGGCTCTGCGCATTCGATCGGGTTCAAAGCGATCAGCGATGTGGCGCATTCGGTAGAAGACTGCATGATTGCGGTGCGTGAGGGAAGGGTTTCCATATCATCGGATGTAATCGGGATCTTCAGTCGCGCCGTCGAGGTCATTCGGCTGTTGGTCAGCAGAAACGAGGGCGCGGTAGCCCAGTTGCAACGCGATGTGCCAGAAGTGACTCAGGCGCTGGCAAGGATCCAAAACGGAGAATGCATGGCGGAAACAGCCCAGGCTATGGAGTCGAGCGCTCTGGCCTTTCAAGTAGCCACGGCTGTTATGGACCGTCCCGAAGATCCTGCTGTTGCCTGGTATCAATCGACGACGGCTCAGGCAATGGAGCCGCATACTCCGGTCTTTGCAGGAGAAGCAAAACTCCTAGATCTTCCAGCAGAGTCTGCCGAAGCCTGGAGCCAGCCTATGGCGTCTCCAACTGTAAAACCGACCGATCCGGTGATTGATTCAGCCCCAGAGATTCTGGATCATTCCAATGAATCAGCCGGCATAGGGGGCATAGGGGCGGTAGCATCTTCTGTATCGTCTCCGCTTGCGGATTCTTACTTGCTGCCTCATCTCGATCTCGAAGTGCTGTCTTATTTTGCTCCGGAAGCGCAGGAGTATCTTGAGGCGCTCGAAGCCCAGCTGCTTCGCCTGGAGAAGGAACCGCAGAATTTCGAGTTGATCGATCGGCTGTTCCGGACGGCGCATACGCTCAAGGGGTCCGCCTATACCGTCGGATTTCAGTCGATCGGCGATCTGACGCACTATGTCGAAGATTTCATGATGGTAGTGCGAGAGGGCCGAGCCAAGATTCTTCCCGGGCATTCGGATGTGCTGTTACGATCGATCGATGTGATCCGCCTCTTGATGCGGCTCGACACCGAGTCCCTCGACACATTGCGCCTGAGATTCAGCGCCGTGATAATCGAACTCAAACAGCTGGATCAGCCGATGGCCGCTCAGGTTGTGGAGCAGAGTGAGTCGGTCGTTGCCGTAGCTGCGAACGACCAGGGTCATTCCGAGGAATCAGACACCGCAACGGCAGCATCGGTATCGGGTTTATTGACGGACGAATATCTGGTGCCGGATCTTGACGCCGAAGTGTTGTCCTACTTCGCTCCGGAAGCGCAGGAGTATATCGAGGCGCTCGAAACCCAGCTGCTTCGGTTGGATAAGGAACCGCAGAGCCCTGAGACGATCGACCAACTCTTCCGAACGGCGCATACGTTCAAGGGGGCCGCCTATACCGTAGGTTTTCAGTCGATTGGCGATCTGATGCATTATGTAGAAGATTTCATAATGAGAGTGCGGGAAGGAAGGGCTCAGATTCTTCCCGGGCATTCGGATGCGCTCTTACGCTCGCTCGATGTGATCAAGTTGTTGATGCGGCGGGATCCCGCGTCTCTAGACATACTACGTCGGCGATTCGTTGCCTCGATAACCGAACTCAAACAGCTGGATCAGCAGATTGCGGCTCAGGCGGTGGAATCTGCGCCAGACGCGCATCCTGTCGATGCGCCGATGGGTGAGGCGCCACACCGGCAAGAAACAGTCGATGCTACAAAGGCAACGGAAGGTAAAACGTCGGATGGAAAAGCGGCAGAAGACCGGGAAGTCATCCGCGTCAGCCGCGATCGCTTGGAACGGTTGTTGAATCTGGTTGGTGAGCTTGTCATCGGCCGAGGAAGGCTTGAACAGCGACTGCACACGCTGGAGAATCTTTCGCAGCAAGTCGTGGCGTATAAGGGACGCCTAATGGAGTCGGTCCATACGTTCGCGGAGAAACATACCTTTACGCTTCCGACCGCATCATCCGCCCCATCGACCTCCCAAGCTCAAGAAGCCGCAGGCCTTACCGATTTCGGCAGCCTCGAGTTCGACAAGTACGACGACTTCAATATTTTGGCTCGCCGTATCGGCGAGGTAACGGCGGATATTTCAGAGTCGATGACGCAGTTGAGCGGGTCGATTCATCGATCGCATGACGACATGAGGCATCTGGCGCAACTCACCCTCGGTATGCGGGATGAAATTGCCCGAGCCCGCATGGTGCCGATCGGCACGCCCTTTACCAGATTTCACCGGGCCACGCGCGAAATGGCTCGCGCGACAGGAAAAGAAGTGACGTTGGTCACGTCCGGCGAACATACCGAAGTCGATACGGGCGTCGTGGAGCGATTGGTCGACCCGTTGATTCACCTCGTGCGCAATGCAGTCTATCATGGGATTGAGCCTGCCGCTCATCGGGTTTCGAAGGGGAAGCCGGCATCCGGCACGATATATCTTCATGCGGCGCATCGCGGGAGCGTAGTGGTGATTGAAGTGGAGGACGATGGGGCAGGGCTCGACGTTGAAAAGATCCGTTCTAAGGCGGTAGAGCGAGGGTTGATCCGAGCGGAACAGGCCCGTGAGACGTCCGAATCGGAAATCATCAAGTATATTTTTATGCCGGGATTTTCGACGGCCGACCGGATCGATGACCAGGCGGGTCGTGGAGTCGGCATGGATGTAGTCAAGCGCGCCATTGAAAGCATGAACGGACGCATCGAGGTCGAATCCGTTCGCGGCATGGGAACTAAGTTTACCTTAAGTCTCCCGCTGACCCTGTTGATCGCGACGGCGCTGATGGTGCGAGTCGGGTCGGATCACTATGGCATCCCTCTGCCGGCAATTCGCGAAGTAACCATGTTGACCGTCGGCGTGCATCATCGGGTAGGAGAGCGTTCGATCTTGCATGTCGGGGAGGAAGCGATCGACGTGCAGCCGCTCCGGCAGCTCCTTACGAGAAGCCATGTGCCGGTGGAGATGGGAAAGCCCGTTGTCATCGTGCGGACGACCGATGGGATGTTAGGCTTGCTGGTCGATGAATTGCTCGGCCGCCAGGAAATCGTCATCAAACCGTTGGGATGGTTTAAGTCGTTGGGTCGCTCCTACTTCGGCGGCGCCACAATCGATCCGGAGGGACGAGTGGTGCTGGTGTTGGACCCTGCCAGATTGTTGGCACGGGGGGGGCAGGCGGTGGCTGCTCCTGAGTCGTTGGCGGAGGAGATTGCGGACTCGCGGGTTCCACAGGTCGAGGCGCCGGATTCGATAACGTCGGACCAGGCGATTCTTTTGGTCGACGACTCCTTGAGCATCCGAAAGTTCGTGAGCAGGATGTTGGAGTCGTCCGGGTATAAAGTCGATACGGCGGTGGACGGAGAAGACGGTCTTCGTCAGGCATCCGTAAAGAGCTACCGACTGATCATCACGGATCTTGAGATGCCGAAGCTCAACGGTTATGAAGTGATCCAAGGGCTACGCAGCCGGCCACAGACGCAGCAGACGCCCATCATCGTCATGACCTCGCGAGCCGGCGACAAACATCGGCAAATGGCCATCGATATCGGAGCCAGCTCCTATATTGCCAAGCCGGTAGACGAACGCTCTCTGATTCAGGAAGTTAAGCGCTGGATCGGTAAAGAAACCGTAGCGTGTCAGTAAGATCTGATCGGTGCGCTGAGGGGCCGAGGGGCGAGCCCGCCGACCGAAGGCTTGTCGTAGCAGCGGATCGGCGATTGCAGCAGAAACATTCATGAATATTGAGGGTTAGAACAGGATCTGTCGATTATGAGTTTGCGAGGGCGCCAGAATTCGACGAACGCCGCTGTAGATGCGGCCAGGCTCTTGATCCTCCGTTTGGGGGCCACCTATCTCGCACTACCGGCAGCGGGGGTGCATGGTATCCTCACCCGATCAGAGGCTGCGGACGGACAGGCCGTGACGGCGGCGGGGGTCGTCTACCCACCGGTCGATTTTGCGGAGCGGCTTTCGCTGGCTGCCGACTTCTCAGGCATCGACATGCGGACGGTACTGTACTCGACCGGCCGTTCCCAAGGCGCGATTCCTGTTGAGCAGGTGGTAGGCCTGGCGGATGTGGAACGGAAGGATTGTTTTCCTCTCCCGCCGCAGTTTCAACGAGACGAACGGAGTTGGTTCGGGGGGATGATGCTGTATCGGGATCAGTTGGTCTTGATCCTCAACCCTGCCTGGGCGTTGGGAGAGTCGGCTGACACAGGCGCTGCATCCATCGGCCCGGCAGGTCGAATGTCCGAGGCAACCTCGGCGGCAATCGGTGGATTGTGCTGAGAGCAGCTCGTGGACAGCAGCAAGCTCAAACGGCGAAACGAAAGTGGAATCTATTAATGTTCTCCGTGGATGGAGTAAGGCTGGCCGCCAGGACCGAAGATGTGGGAGGAGTGTCGCCCTGGACTGAGAGCATCCAGGTGCCGAGTCGGACTCCATTCGTGCAGGCGATGATGAAGAGGGGCGATCAGGTGATGCCGATCTACGATTTAGCCGCCAGACTCAACCGGCGGCTGCAGGGACACTCGTTCCTCTGCTTGGTAGCTCGCCAATTCGATGGACCAATGGCAATTTGTATCGATGCAGAATTGCCGTCTCTCGAAACAGTGGATGCGACGGCGATCCGAATGGATCGCACCGGGGATCTTGAAACACTGGGCTCGGTGACGGTACAGGGAGAAGAGGTGCCGATTGTGGCATTGCAGCGTCTTGGGCGGTTGTCGCACAATATTGCCGTAAATTAAGGATACAGGGGAAGGAATCTGCCATGCAGAGAGTGTTGATTGCCGACGACAGTATTGCGGTTCGGAAAGTGGCCGAACGACTGCTGGTCGAGGCTGGATTTGGGGTCACACTAGCCGCGAACGGCGAAGAAGCCTTGGCCTACTTGGCCAAAGAGAAGCCTGACTTGATCGTGTCCGACGTGATCATGCCGGATAAGAGCGGGTATGAGGTCTGCGCCTTTGTCCGAGCGCAAAGCTCATTGGCGAACACACCGGTGCTCTTGATCTCAGGCATTGTGAACGACGAGGTGACAAAACAGGCTGAATCTTGTCATGCCGACGGAGTGTTGAAAAAGCCGTTTCAAGGCACATCCCTCAAGGACCGAGTGGTCGAACTCTTGGCCAAGCGGCAAGCAGCAGCGATGCCCGGGGCGAAGCCTATCGAGAAGGCGGCTGTATCCCCCGCGCCGATTCACAGTTCGCGTGTAACCGACGAGGAAATAGAATCCTATCGGCAAGCCATCGCTCGGCTGAAGCCGCTCGAAGAAGAATTGCGGGTCGAACGAAATCGGGTGGCGTTCAGCGCCCAACGAGTGCTGCAGCTGGAAGGAGAGCTGAGTGGTCTCAAGGATCTTGAGGCGACGCTCGCAAGGGAGCGGGAGCTGACTGCTCAACTGAAGCATCAACTCGCGGCGGCGGACAGCGCAGCCGCACGGGTGCAGGAGCTTGAATCCCTACTAAAAGCCGAACGAGAGCGGGCGATAGAAATCAAGCTGCAGGCGTCTGCGGCAGAAGGTCTCGCCAGGCGCGTCGAGGAATTGGAGGCGGCGCTTCAAAGAGAACGGGACGACAGAGCTCAACAGGCGGCTCGTTTGGCCGAGATGCAGCAGAACGTCGGTCGCATCCAAGATTTGGAAGCATCGCTGCATGCCGAACGCCAAGCCGCCGCGCAATTGGTCGAGCAAATGACGGGGATGGAGCAGGCGGCGGCCAGGTCCCAACAATTGGAGCAGCAGCTCATTCAGGAGAAAGCTCGCGCGAGCGATCTGACTCAACGTGTGGCGGCAGGTGAACTGGCCGCTGCGCGAGTCGCGCTGTTAGAGCAAACGCTCGCCGCTGAACAGGAAAAAACCAAGGGTCTTTCCGCCCGTTTTTCAGGAGTGGAGTACACAGCGCAGCAAGTCAAGGAGGTTGAAACGTTGCTTCAGGCGGAACGAGATCGAAACAACCTTCTGACGAAGCGTGTCGCAGAAACAGAACAGGCGGCTGAGCAAGCCAGCAAGCGGTTCGAAGAGATGGCACAAAAGCTTGGCGAGATTGCCGGATTGGCTTCCCAGCTGGCGGCCGGAAAACGGCAGCCCTGATCCCATACGATCCATTCCCTGGATCGCCGCTGTTGTGAAAGACTAATGCCATGGCTGCCGACATTACAGACAATTTCCAAAAAGAGCTGGTCGATCTCTTTGTTCAGGAAGCGCAGGAATGGCTTGAGAATATTCATGTCGCCCTTGATGAGCTGCAGCAGGGTCCTGCGCCTGAGCGTCATGCCGAGCTGGTTCAGGTGATTTCCGGTGGGGTGACCAATCTCGGAGGGTCCGCCGCGACGATCGATCTTCAGGACGTCACCCAGGCTAGTTTTGCAACACTCCCTTTCATCGAAGCGCTCCAAGATCCACAGAAGGGTTGCTCAGCCCAGGATTTCCTTTCGCTCTGTAAACAGCTGGGACAGATTCAGAGGGCCTTGACCAATGCGACCGGCATGTCCTTTGATGGCAGCGGCAGCGGAAGCTGCGCGCCGAAAGGGACTGAGGGTGCCGGTCTCTCTCCGGGGAAATTTCTTCAAGCGCTTCAGGCGTTACAAGAAAAACAGTCATTCGGAGGAGGGTCCGGGTTCAATGTTATCCGAAACCTGATCGAGCAGGTCGAAGGGCTGGTCCAGGCCGGTGTCGAACGTGTCGATGCCACGAATGTTCAAGGATATCTTGCCCGGGTGTCCGAAGCTGAAGAGTCGTTTCTGCGGACGATTGATGAAGGGGTGCCCGAGATCATGAAAAAGATGAGCGCGCTCAAGCTGGAGAAAACCGACGCTCCTATGCGCGCCCTCGCCCTCGAAGCTTCACTACAAGACGTCTCGCGTCTGTGGGCAGAAGCGCAGCAGGTCAATGCCGGTTCGGCCGTCATGTTTTTTACCGGCTTGCACAGTTTTCTGACTGTGGCGGCGCAACGGCAAGTGAATCTGGCCGCCGCCAGGGTGGAATCGGTGATGGCTCGGCTGCACACGATGGGTGGCGCCCTTCGGCTTTGGGTGGAACAGGGACGAGCCCAACGAGCGGAAATCAATCTGCTGCTCCCGGCGGACTGAAGCCGAATGTTGAATTTTGAATGTGGAATTGTCTGAATTTCTACTCCGACAATTGAGTATTCACCATTGACCATTTCCGCTTCAGCCTTCTGGTGACACCTATATTATGTCCCGTAAGGACGGTTCTCTCCTATGAACGACCATAGCAAAACGGACTGGTATCGTCTTGCGGTAGAGCGACTGACGGTAGTGGCTCTTGCCGTGCAGCGGCAAGACGACTTCAATATGGAATTACTGTCTTCTGTGGCAATTGGGATCGTGGAGTCGCTCAAACGGACCGACCAATTGCTGGTGCAAGCGATGAGCGGCCCTATAGGCCCTCCGCTGATTACGAACCTCGTGAATGTCGGGATTCTCGCGACGAAGGTCGGCGCAGGATTGGGATATCACGGGAAAGAGCTGGAACAGCTTGCCTTTGCAGGTCTTCTGCACGATATCGGTCTCTTTGCCGTGCCGCAGTCGGTGATCACAAAGTCCGGTCGCTTAACCCAAGATGAACGTACGATGATCGAACTGCATCCGGAGCTCGGTTATCAAGCGATTCGAAAGGCAGGTCAGCAATACGACTGGCTGGCGCAGGTTGTGCGTCAGGCGCATGAGAGATGGAACGGGCAGGGGTATCCGAACAAGCTTAAGGGGCGGCAAATCAGCGAATTTGCCCAAATCATTGGTGTAGTGGATATTTTCGACGCCCTCGTGAGCCCGCGCGGGTATCGCCGTCGTTTTTTTCCGCATGAAGCGGTGCGTGAATTGATCGTGGCGGAACGGACGGCGTTTCCTCGCGAGATCGTTAAGGCATTGGTTCAGCAGCTGTCTGCCTATCCGCTCGGAACCTTGGTGCGATTAACCACCGGCGAGGCAGGATCGGTTGTGCGCACCAATACCCGTTATCCGCTCCGCCCGGTGGTGAAGATACTGGGTGATGCTGTCTCCGGCCCGGATGTGCGGCAGGTGGACTTGAGCCTCACTCCACTGGTGTCGATCGTCGAAACGCTGGAACCGCCCGATAGCGCGCGCATGTCGTTTCCAGACCAGACGCCGATCGAGCAGACGTCCGACGCCGTTCCCACCGCCTCCTCTCAATTTACAGCGCTGTTGGAAGGGCTGGACGCCCTTGCGACCGCGATCCAAGGTGCCGTGGAATCCATCAGGCCTGCGCCGGAAGGCGGAATTCCAGCAGCCTCTGCCGAGCCTCGGTGGGCGGCAGGGCCTCCTGTGGAGGAGCTTGCAGATGCCGGTTTTCAAAAAGAAGTAATCGGGTTATTCGCTCTGGAAGCCCATCAATGGCTGGCTCAAGTTCAGACGGCATTGAAACAGCTTGCTGAAGGGGTGAACGGAACAGTTCGCCCAAAGCTCTACGGGATTCTCCTGCACGGCATTACGAACCTCGCCAAATCTGCCTCGACGGTTCAGCTCAGCTCTATCGAGCAGATGGCCACGGGTCTGCTTCCTATTCTCCATGATGCGGGATGCCAAGAACCGGGTACGGCGATGGCAGCGCTTCGATCGCTCCAGGCTGGGTTGGATCGGATTGGTCTGGCCGTGCGCCGCTTGACAGGGGACCAGGGGGATGAACCTACCGTTGCCGATGACGTTTCTGTGGAAACGACGCCCGAATCGTCAACGGCTATTCCTATCGTTGAAATCGAGCAACCTGCGGAGCCCCAGCCACCGCCGCCGATTATCGTGAACCGCCGTGTCCCGCTCATCCAAGCCCTTCGGGATCTGCAAGAAGCCCGCGCCAGGTCGCTGCAGCCGACCAGAGACGTGTTGGAAGCGGTGATTCAGAGGGCCCAGAAGGACGCGGATCATCTCGACGTCGCCCGCGTCGGGCGCATCTTAGGAGAACTGAACGCGCTCGACGACGCCTTCGTTCAAGAGGTCCGACGCCGGGTTCCCATCATCGGCGCCACCCTTGCGCAAATACGAACGAGAGGGGCGAAGAATTTTGTCACGGCCTCTCAGCTCGATCCGATTTTTGAACAGGTCGAGGCCCTGTACGACCTGGCCGACCGCGTGCAGGCGACGACAATCACAATGTTTTTGCAAGGGCTGCGGGCCTTTCTCATGGTGTCGGCCTATCGAAAAACCTCCACCTTGGCGCAGCGGCTGGGAGCGGTCGAGTCGAGGATTCATGCCTTGATTCCGATGGCTGAACAGTGGAGCAATATCGGACGGCTTGAACGATCGGCGATCAGCGAGATCCTTCCGAACTAGGATGAGGGGGAAATGGTGAATGGACAATGGTCAATGGTGAATATTCAATTGTCGGAGTAGGAATTCTGAAAATTCCACATTCTTCACTCAACATTCCACATTCAGGCTCGACGTACCAGCAGCCTTCCTTTTAGTCCGGATTTTTCCCTTCCTGTCAGCGGTACTTCAGCACGCCATGGTGTACGTTGGTCACGGTAGCGACCTCTTCCTTCAATCGGCGTGCGACTCGCTCACGATGCCGATGCCAAGTCCGATAGGCTGCAAGATCCATCGGTGCTCCTCCGGACTCTGAGCTGGCTCTCTGCCATTGCAGCCGTTTCATGCCGATCAGCCTTGCTTGGTCGAGCGAACAATTCAACGCGGTCGCTTCCTGCTGCGCCAGCCGATCGAAATCGTCGAGAGAAACGGGCCAAGGGCGACCAGCCCGATAGATAGTGGAGACCACAAGGAGTGCGAGGTTCACCAGCCGACTCACATATTCTTCGGTTGCAGTGTAGGTCGGTTCGGAAGTTGATGGTCCATCGGAAGTGCTTCCCATGGCTGATAGATATGCTGAGACATTCGAGAAGATTCAAGGCGAGGTTCCTGGTTTCATCGCCATTACCCTGGTCGATTTGGAGACCGGCATGACACTCTCGACTAAGTCGACCCGCGCGGATTTCGATCTGAATGTCGCCGGCGCCTTTAATGCCGAATTGGTCAAGCAAAAGCAGATGGCAATGAAGGCCTTGAACCTCAAGTCGACGTTGGACGACATCCTTCTGACTCTGACCGATCAGTTGCACATGATAAAGTTCGTGACGTCGAGAACCTTCGTTTATATGGCAGCCGATAGGGCGCAGACCAATCTGGCCGTCATGCGCGCAGCGGTGTCTAAGCATTTAGTATCGTTGGCATAGATCCATACTGCCCTGTTCAGAATCAGAGGAAAGGGTTTGGCTTGTCGGCGACTTTCGGCACAAATGACTGGCGAGGAAAGCAGCCAACGACATGAAAGGAGAGAATGATGGCAAAGGTGATACTGCTTCAAGTGGTAGAAGCAGCGGGGGCGAAGGGCGTGGCCGGAGCGACGGTCAAGGTTGATGGCACTACGACTGAACAGGTCACCAATCAGGATGGCGTGGCGCAACTGTTGCTAAATGACGGCGATGTGGCGATTCAGATTAACGGCGCTCCTTGATATAAGGGCTCAGTGGCCAGTCTGAAGCCGAAGGAGGTCTTTACAAAGACGGGTCAACTGCTAGCCGCTTAGCCTTCCCTTTGCTTGGGTGTGAAACGTCGTTCGTGAAGCGTAAGACGGATTGAGCGGTGGGGACTGGCGTCGTTCTTATAGACGCCTGTCCCCGTCTTGCTTGGCCCTCAGACCTTCGGCTTTCCCATTACCAGCCTTCCGCCCTTCTCCAGTAAACTCCATCTCCATGTAATTGCACGGATTGCGCTGCCTATCGAATAGGCAATGTGTAAGGAACTGCGGTACTGTGCCCTGTTGACCCTTCATCCACATGGTTGTCCACACCCCGTGCACAGATTTTGTGGACACCGGACAAAGGGGCGAGGACATCCTGCCAAGCGGACGCCTTTTGCTGCGCAGAATTTCATGGCGATAGAGCCGCAAAGCCTTTCTGGGCAAGCTGTTTTGGCGTAGATGCCTCTCGCTATGCCATTGCATATGCCGATGCCTGCGCATGAGAAGAAAACTAGGCCTGCTGCTTACCGTTCATGATCCACTATCCACAATATGTCCACTAATCAGTGGGATTAAAGGGGAGGAGAGGCAGGAACCATTATCGGTCTGCCGTAGGGACTAGCTGATGACATTTTTGAACGATTACGGTGTGGAGGGTAGAAGGCATTGGCAGAAGAGGTCCACTGCTTTCCGAAAAAGAAATAACGCTGTATCTTGTGGAGAGGCAGCGACAGCCGCCTCGGCCGCGCGCCGAACCTGATCCGAGGCGACTCCAAACCGAGTGGCCACAAACGATGCGTCGTCCAGATCGAGGTCTGTTCCGCGGCGTAGCTTCGAGATAATAAAATCGACCGGTGACAGCAATCTCACCCGCAATTGAGCCTCGTGAACAAGGTCGGTCGCCCGCTCCCGATACCCCGGCGGCATCGCCACAATGGACCATCCGGAGAAGTTCTCAGTGAGGTCCGCTGGAATCTGGCGCTCATGAAAGAATCCAGCCAATGTTTCGACCGAACCCACTACCTCCGCATCCACATCGCGCGTCAACCGATTCTGATACCCGTAAGCCTGGAGCGCAAGCGCCCCCACAAGCAAGACGTCGACAGTCACGCCAGTTTGCCTGGTGTATTCGGTGAGGAGCGCAATGACGTGATTAGCGGTGAGCGTAGACAAAGGAGAGGGCCTCGGCAAAGGTACGATAGTCTCGAAAGTCGATAGGTCCCGTGTCAATAGGAAGCGGCGCGCGATCTGCAAGAGACGTAATGAGACGCTTGTAGCGTGTGTACCATCGGCAGGCCATCTGATAGGACGCCTGAACCGCCGGCTCGGACTGCCATGGCGTAAGGTCAAGGCGATCATTCACAAGAATTTCAAGCCACAGGATCCGTCGCCCTCGCACAGTCTGAATCGCCTCGCCAATCTCGCTCGTTCCCAGATAAGCAGGCAACAGCAGGAAGGGGGGGGCAGGTTCATGCGTGAGCAACTCAGGGTGCATGCGCCCAGTGTAGCATAGAGACAAGCCAAGAAGAATCTCTTGAAAGGGATAGAGGGCCGATCGCCACAGAAGATGGCGGAGCCTAGCCCCGCTATGCAACCTGACGAGGAAGGATGGTATGATGCCACCCGTTTAGAGAGCGTTGAGGCTGAAGCTTCAATTAAGTGAGAACCTGACTCGTTGGGAGATTATCGATGCCGAAACTTGTGACGGTGTTGAAGCCTGAGAAGATCGACGAGCAAGCCCGCTACTATGTGCGATCCCATATCCTTCTGCCTGCCGGGACGATTGGGCTGGTCAGCATGGTCGGCGGAGTAGGGGCGTTGGCTTATCAGCTGCTGGCCAGCCATACCTACAGTTGGGTGACGTTTCTGAGCAGCTCGCTCTTGATCGCCATCGGCGCCTCCTGCGGGTTTGGGCAGGCTCGCTATCATCGATATCTCTTCAAAACATTTCCCGAGTTCTATGCGGCAAAGATGCGTACCGCTGTGGCTCAACGTAACAAAAAGACGAGAGGGAAGGCTGAGGCTGAGGAGCCGGCAATCGAGCATCCTGGGAGTGGCTTTGTCACGGCAATCTCCATCGCGGGAGCGGTTCTGGTTTTCGGCTCATCAGGCGGGGCCTACATGTACGGCGATCTCGACCTCTTGCCCGCTGCCTTGGTGCCCTGGGCTGGATTCTACTGGGCTAAGTTGTTCTGCTGGCGCGGGGTGGTGGACTAGAGGGGAAGCGGTAGGGGTACAGTGATACAGGCTGAAGGGATTCAGGAATCGATCAAATGGTCAATGGTCGAAAAAGATCAGATCGAATCCTGCTCCGAACATGTACCATTGACCATCAACCATTTTCCATGTCCGTCACTTCTTTTTCTTCTTGCTTCTGCCCCCAAGAGAGGCTTCTAGTTTCTTCACCCGATCCTCCAATGTTCGTATGGCCTGCCTCAGTTCAGGAAGCCGTGGAATCACTGCTTGGGCCTTCACCCAGACTTCATGCGGCATCACGGGAGCCCCTGAGACGATCTGGTTGGGTTCGAGGCTGCGGTTGACGCCGGCGCGAGCGGCGATCATGACCTGATCGCCGATGACGAGGTGATCGGCCAGCCCTGCTTGCCCACCGATCATGACGTGATGCCCCACCTGAGTACTGCCGGCAATCCCGACCTGCGATACCAGGATTGAATGGGCGCCGATCGTCACATTATGGGCGATCTGGACAAGGTTATCGACCTTGGTTCCTTGCTTGATGACGGTTTGGCCGAGTGTGGCTCGATCCACCGCGACATTGGCCCCGAGTTCAACGTCGTCTTCGATCGTGACTCCACCGAGCTGGGGAATTTTAAAATGCCTTCCCTGGTCCTGCACGTAGCCGAATCCATCGCTTCCGATTACCGTTCCACTATGAACGATGACTCGCGCGCCGATCGTACAGCCTTCCCTGACGACCACGTTGGGGTAGAGCAGGGTATCGTCTCCGATCGTTGTATCGTTGCCGATAAATACGCCGGGATAGAGTGTCACCCGCGCGCCGATTATCACCCGATCGCCAAGAGTGACTCCCGGCCAGATCGAAACATCCGGCCCGATTTGAGTATCGAGGCCACGGACAACCGCCTTGTCGATTCCGCTGGGAGGGACGGCGGGGCAAAAGAATGTCCTGGCGACTTGCGCAAAGGCCAGACCTGGATTGGTAACGACGATGTGTGGATTGGCGATCTCAGCCAGACGCCGATGGGCGAGGAGTATTCCTGCTGTAGTGAGCCCACCCTTCTTGAGCATCCGATCCCCGGTGACGAAGGTCAGATCCTGTGGGCCAGCCGACTCAAAGCCTGCCAGGCTTGTAATGGTCGCTTGCGGCGAGCCGACAAGTTCTCCTCCAACCAGGTCGTGGATCTGTTTCAACGATATAGGAGTGGGTGCCTTGATTGCCATGTGCTAGGACTTCTTCTTGTTCTTCGGCTTCGATTGCTTCGAGGGCTTCGCCGGTTTCGTGGGTTTCATGGGCTTCGTTGGTTTTTTGATCGGCGCAGCTGAGGCTGGTGTTCCCCGCCGCTTCTCGACATAGCCGACAACATGGCCGACGGTTGTCAGCCCCACCAGGTCTTGGTCCGGGATCTGGAGGTCGAAGGCCTCCTCGATGCGATACAGCAGCTCGATCACCGCCATCGAGTCGAGGCCTAAATCGTCACGGAGATGTTGCGTGGCGAGTATCGTGGCCGGATCGCGTTTCAGGTACTCAGCCAAAGAAGCGCGGATTTTTAACGATATGGTGGGGTCGGTGGCCATGGATTGAGTTTCTCCATCGATAATTGTGAGACGTGAAAGGTAAAAGGTGAAATGTAGAACCGCAGAGGATTCTTCCTCCAAACCGTTTCACGTTTAACTTTTTACGTTTCGCATCTTCTGAATACCACAGCGGCGTTGTTGCTGCCAAATCCGAAGGCGTTCAGCATGGCCACTTTCACACGACGTTCTTGCGCCGATCGGGAGAGTCCTCCCAATGCGCAGGCTGGGTCCGGATCGTCGTAGTTGGCGGTCGGATGAATCGCGCTTGTGTAGAGCGCCAGCACTGAGGCGATGCCTCCGATGGCGCCGGCGGCTCCGAGCGTGTGGCCAATCAATGATTTGGTGGCGCTGATCGCAATCTTGTCTGCGCGAGACTTGAAGAGTTGCCTGATCGCCTTGACCTCGACTGCGTCGCCGATGGTTGTCGATGTGGCATGCGCATTGATGTAATCCACCTGTGCCGGGGTCAAGCCTGCGTCCGCAAGCGCCAATTTCATCGTATTGGCCACTTCCACGCCGTCTTCACGAGGGATAACCATGTGATAGGCCTCGCTGGTGGCGGCGTAGCCTGAAATTTCCGCATAGATTTTCGCCTTGCGTTTCTTGGCATGAGCGGCCGATTCCAAGATAAGCGTCCCGGCGCCTTCTCCCATGACGAAACCATCTCGCAGCCGATCGAATGGCCGTGAAGCCTTCTGTGGGGCATCGTTGTATTTGGACGAGAGGGCGCGCAGGGAGCAAAATCCGGCGAAGACGAGCGGGGTAATGCTGGCGTCTGCTCCCACGACGATGACGACATCGGCGCGCCCCTCGCGGATACAGTGGAGCGCCTGTCCAAGCGCATGGGCGCTGGAGGAGCAGGCGGTTGAGATGGTCAAATTCGGGCCCTTGGCGCCGTAGGCCATCGCAATAATGCCGGAGGCTGAGTTGAGGGTGATGGTTGGAATAAAATTTGGATGGACGCGATGGGGTTTTTGTTGCTGGTAGAGCTGCGTGATTTCACGCTCGCCCATCACCATCCCACCCATGCCGGCTCCCACGATGACTCCGACCCGGCGCGGATTCTCCTTCGCCATCTGAAGGCCTGAGTCAGCCAGCGCTTCTTTCGTTGCCACGAGGGCAAATTGAGCATAGCGATCTACTCGTTCGCCATGATTGCCGTCGAGAAACCGTTCAACCGCAAAATCGCGAACCTGGCCGGCAACCTTGGAACGGTACCCCTCCATGGGAAAGGGATCGAAGGACGTGATGGTAGAGATGCCTGATTGGCCGGCGAGGGCGGCTTTCCAAAAATCACCGACCCCGATGCCGATCGGAGACACGACTCCCAGCCCTGTGACGACGACACGCTCCCGCATGTTGGCAATGTCCCTGTGATAACGATTCTGCCTCTACATACCGGATGCGCCTGGGGCAGTCAACCAGGGGCGGAATAGGCTGGCTCAAGGCTGAAGCTGGGAAGGCTGAAGGCCGGAGTTCCGAGCACTTCTGCCTTAGACTTACCTTCAGCCTCATCCTAACCTTCAGCCTGTCTAATACCGCACCTTTAACATCAGATACAGCCCGAAACTCATGAAGACCATGTTTCCCATCCAGGCAGCGATTAAGGGAGTCAGGGCTCCTCCGCGGCCAAGGGCGATCGCGATGGAATGGGTCGTCCAAAAGCAGAAGCCCACGGCGAGGGCTTGCCCGATGCCCATGGCCATACTGCCCCCTCTGCTCCCGCTCCGGCGAAGGCTCAGTGCGATGCCGACCAGGACCATGACTACCGTGACAAAGGGGAAGGCAATTCGGCTGTAATAGTCTGTCTTCAGCCGCGCAGCCTGGGTTCCTTGCTGCTGTCTGCGCCTCGAATAGGCCCGAATGTCGTGGAAGGTCATCAACTCGGAATCGCCGCCCAACCATGTGGTGAAGTCGTCCGGTATCAGGGTGAGCGCGATGGGCCGGCTGTCGAACAGGGTGGTCGATACTGTGCCATCTGGGGAAAACTGTCTGTGCTGTCCCTGAAAGAGGGTCCAGGTGGAATCGCTATAGCGGGCTTCGGCTGCGTCGGTCATGCCGGCCAGTTGGAAGTCGCGACCGAATTGAAACAGACTCACGGTGCCTAAGAGTTCTCCTCCGACAGAAACGGTCGTGACATGCATGAGGCTGTCGGTTCCCACCCGCGTCCATGGTTGCGAGAGTTTCACCGCTGCGGCCGGGGTCTTTTTCTCGATGCGCAGGGTTCTAATTTCTTCGGACTTGTTCGCGGCCAGCGGGATGACGGTGGAGCTGAAGATCAGGAGCACGAGAGAAATCCCCGCTGCAAACACGATAAAGGGGGAAGCGATCCAGAGTAAGCTGACGCCGCAGCTTCGCATCGCCGTGACTTCGTGACCTCGCGCAAGCAGTCCGAACGTCAGCAATGTGGCCATCAGAATAGCCAGCGGCGCAATTTGAAAGGAAATCGCGGGAACTTTCAGTAGGAAATAGGTCAAGACGTCAAGCCAGTTTGCATCGTAGCGCAGAAAGCGTCGGACCTTCTCGAAGAAGTCGATGACGAGGTAGACCGTCATCAGGCCGCTGAAGCACATCGTGAAGATTTTTGCATACTCGCGAAGGAGATAGCGGAAGAGAATGGGCATGGGTTACCTGCGACTCATGACGTAAAACCAGACGACGGTGGTCAGGGCGAAGAGGCCGTTCGGCGCCCAAGCTCCGGCAAAGGGGGGAAGGCTTGCCGTGGTAACCAGAAATTCGCAGCCGACATTCAGCATATAGTAAAGGATGACGACGAACACGCCGACCGCAAATCCTCCCACACGGCCTGATCGTTTCGAGGCAATGCCGACTGGGACGCCTAACAAGCAAAACACCAGCGAGGCGGTCGGGAAGGCCAGATCTTTGTAGTACTCCATCAATCGCCGGAGCGCGCCTGTATCGCGCCATTGAGACTGTGTGAGCTGGGCGATAATGGCCTCGTAGGTCGGACGCTCTTCTGTGGCCGAGTAGCCGCTTTGATTGAGCGAGAGTTTGAGGTCGTAGCTGGCGAATGAGGCCTGCTCGTACTGATCGCTCTGGTTTGGGCGGCTATGGATGACTCCATGCTGGAGGCGCAGGGCGACTTGATCGGACGCATCGTCCATGAAGACTTCGTAATGTTGGGCCACGATGATGCGAGGTTCGTCGTCATTCCGCTCGTCAGAGATAAAGATACCGGCCGCGGGCTGTTCGGGAGTGCCATCAGGCACATAAATCGTCATCTTGGGGATAGGTTCGTTGAACGTTCCCCGCTCCAGCGCCAGCACGAGCTGATCGCGAAGCAGATTGAGCGCAACTTTCTTGAGATTGATGGAGCTCCAGGGTTGCCCCCACTGCGCCAACCAGAGGGTTAACCCAAACACAAGCAAGGCAAACAGCAATACGGGCCGGGCCAGTCGCATGAGGCTCAAGCCGGCGGTCTGCATCGCCACCAGCTCCTTGTCGAACGACAGACGCCCGAATGCCGTGATTGAGGCGATGATGCCGGCGATCGGGAGGGTCAAGACCAGAAACGACGGCATCAAATGGGCGAAGACTTCCAATACCGCGAGGATCCCGACACCTTTGGAGACCAGCAGCTCGACGAGGCGCAGAAGTTCGCGCGTGAGCATGACAAAACACAGCGCCCCAAGGCTGATACTAAAGGGAGAAAGGAGTTCCGCGAAGATGTATCGATCCAGCAGCGTTCGTAGAAACATTGGAAATCGTCCAGTTTGTTTCTATATATAGGCGAGCGAGCGGGGCTTGTCTACCTTGTGTCCCTTATCCCTCTGTTCATAATGCGCAAAGAATGGCTTGACAAGATTTGAAACGTCATGGTACATGCTGCTCGAAGTCTAACCGAGATGGGTTTTGTGGTTGATCTTGTCTTTGCAATGAACCCGTCGTTCCAGCCTGATCTTCTTCCTATCTATAGCTATTCAGCATCCGCGCGGCAACTGTGTTCCGGATCCGGCTACGTAACTTGGCGTGGCCGTTAAGGAAAGGGGGATTCTTGTGAAGAGCAAAGGTACGGTAAAATGGTTCAATGACCGCAAGGGATTTGGGTTTATTCGTCTTGAGAGCGGGGACGACGTCTTCGTTCATTATTCCGCGCTCCAAGGAGAAGGATTCAAGAGCTTGAAAGAGGGAGAAAATGTCGAGTTCGAGGTTGTGCAGGGGGCGAAGGGGCCTCAGGCGTCGAACGTGTTGAAGGCAGCCGTTGCCGAGCCATAAGATTTTCATCTTGTAGTCTTGTATCGTTGCATCTTGCATAGGGAGGTCTGCCTGGTCTTGGGGCAGGCCTCCCTGTTTCTGCTCCGGCAGATTAACCATTCTCACCAGTGTTTTAGCACTCAGCACTTCTTCGCCCTCGCCTTCCAACTCAGAACTCAAAACTCATAACTTCCCCTCCTCCTTTTACCTCGCCCGGCTTGCGCACATGAAGTGGGCTAAATGCCCAGTTTCGTTGACAACTCCCATCGACACTGTTAGCGTTTAATTTTCCTGGAGGTTCGACTTGCCGATCGACCGCAACAGCGTCCTGAAGAACGCGCAACTCTTTGCGTCGAGGGGTCAATTCGACGCCGCTATCTCTGAATGGAAGAAACTCTCCAGCGAGTCGCCTGGCGACGGAAGTATCTTCAATTCAATCGGGGAGTTACACCTCAAACGCAATGTCACGAACGACGCCGTCGCTGCCTTTATGCAAGCGGCTAATGCCTTTCGCACCGAAGGCGCCACCCTTAAGGCAATTGCGACCTACAAGAAGATCTTAAAGATTGACCCTGCCAGGTACGATGTGTTTCTGCATCTGGGCGATCTCAATGCTGAACGCGGTCTACTGAGCAGTGCGGTTCAAGACTATCTCACCCTCGGGAAGCACTACATCAAATCGGGGAAAAGTAAAGATGCGTTGCAGATCTATAAGAAGATCGTCAGTCAGGATCCCACGAACCTCGATGCCCAGCAGCGTGTGGCGGAATTGTGTTTGCAAGAGAACATGCAGGAGGAAGCGTCGAAGGTCTATTTGCAGTTAGGACGGGAGCGGTCGGCGCAGCAACGTTATGCTGAGGCGAAGGAGGCCTATCAAGCAGTCTTGAGGATCGATCCTGCCAACAGTGAGGCAGCCCAGTTTATCGAAAACTTCAAGCGAACCGCCGGTAATCCCGGTCCCTTGCTCAAAACAGAGAGTTGCGCTGCAGGTGGTCGGACCAAGAGCGCCGAGCCACCCAATCTACTGGCGGAAGCGACCCGCCGGATTGCAGACAAACAATTTGCCGGGGCTGAGGCGATTCTCAATCAATTGCTGACCCAGGAGCCTGGAAATCCGGAAGTCTGCCAATTGCTCGCGAAGTTGCATCTGCAGCGCGGAGATCTTCAGGTGGCGCTGGGCGAGTATCGGTACCTTGCCGGGGCGGCCTTGCGCGCCCAGCATTATGAGCAGGCCGAATCGTTGATCGTCGAATTCCTAGCCATTGCCCCAAACTCTGTGCCGATCCTCGAACTGTATGGGGAGCTCTGCGAAGAAAAGGGCGATGTGGCCGGGGCGCTGCCTCATTATGGGAAAGCGATTGAACTATTGATCGAGCATCCTGAACCAGGGATGCCCACCCTCCACGAAGAATTGTTAGAGAAGGTCAAGTCTCTTGCTCCTGAACACCCCATCGTCGCAAAGCTTTCTGCTTTGATGAAGGGCGAGGGTCTTGCTGAAGCGCCGGCAGCGGCGGAACCCGAGGTTTCGAACGATATGGCCGCTGTGGCGCCGCAGGAGTCGTCAGGATTTTCATGGACCGGAGTGGAGTCCGACGATGCCTGGAGAAGAGCTCGGAAAGTTACCCCAATCGAAGATGCGCGGATAGTGGTTCCTGAACCGGACCCTGTATTTCCAGAACGGAAACCGCTCGCTCAGGCCGGCGAGTTCTCCTGGTCGAATACCGAGCCGGATCAACTATGGGGAGCGGCGGCCCAGGCGGCAGGTCCGAGTGCTTCCGGTCCCTCTATCCTCTCGATGCACGAGCAGTTCCAGGTCTATATAAAGGCAGGTCAACAGATTGAGGCTGAAGTATGGCTCAACCACTTGATCGCGGCGCAGCCTAACGATGCAGAGGCTAGAGAACTGTTCGGTTCGCTGCTCGAAGCCAAAGGCGATACTCCAGGCGCAGCCGTGCAATATTCTCGTGCCCTGGAACTGCTCCTGGCCCATCCAAACGCGGCGAGTCCGACTCAAACAGCAAGTCTCTACGCCAAAGTTAAAGAACTCGCTCCGGCCAGCTCATTGATTGCCAAATGGGCTTCGATGTTTTCACCGAAGCCCCAGGCGACCGTCTCTGCCGTTGAGAAGCCGATTTCTGATTCTCAGGTGAATGGGATCAACTCGGAGACCCACTATACGCTCGGTGTGGCCTACAAGAACATGGGGTTGCTGGAGGAAGCGAAAGAGGAGTTTTCACTCTCGATGAAGAGTCAGAACTATTTCTCGGATTCCTGTTTCATGATCGCAGTCTGTTTGAAAGAACAGGGTCAATGCCAGTCTGCGAGCACACAGTTTGAACTGATGCTGAAAGATCCGAAATGTCAGGGGACGAAAGCGCAAGCTGCCCGCTATGAACTCGGCCTACTCTACGAAGTCCAAGAACTGTGGAGTCAGGCCGCAGAAATCTACGAATCGATTCCGACTTTTCACGATGTTCCGAAACGACTGGAATCGATCCGTGGACAGAGCGCCTCCTCTGTTCCTTTCCCCACGCGTCGCTACGGAAGCTAACGGGTAGTTCGTGTATTTAGTTTGTTTGGTTTGTTTAGTTTCTTTGGGTTAAACGAAACTAACCAGATGAACCAAATGAACCAGACAAACCAGCCTAGGTAACTTGGTTCGGCGCGGAACGCCCTTCCAGTACAGCGCGAATATTTTCCAAACAGACCAGCCCCATTTGTACCCTTGTGTGTAGGGTGGCGGAGCCCAGATGGGGAAGCAGCACCACTTGCCTGAGCTGTGCCAAGCCTGAGTGTATGGCAGGTTCCTGCTCATAGACGTCGAGCCCTGCACCGGCGATGAGTCCAGCCTTGAGGGCGTCGACCAGGGCTTCTTCATCGACGATCGGACCGCGAGCGGTATTGATGAGCAGAGACGTGGGACGCATCGAGGCCAATTCGCGCGCGCCGATCAGATGGTGAGTGGTTGGTGTGAGCGGCACATGGATGGTCACGATATCGGCTTCTCTGAGGAGGTCTTGTAACGATCTGTATTCCCATTCACGAGGGAGAGACGAGGCAGCTAGAGACTTGCCTGTGTGATAGATCACCGACATGCGAAATCCCACAGAACGGCGGGCCACTGTTTGCCCGATCCGGCCCATCCCGATAATCCCCAATGTTTTTCCAGACACCTCCGCCCCCAAGAGTTGCGTGGGGCTCCAGCCAGTCCATCGACCGGTTCGAACGAGGGCGTCGCCTTCGACGACGCGGCGCGCCGTCGCGAGGAGTAAAGTCCAGGTCAGATCCGCAGTGGCATCCGTCAAGACGTCCGGGGTGTTGGTGACAATCAGGCCTCGTTCCCGCGCAGCAGCCAAATCGATATTGTTATACCCAACCGCATAGTTCGTCAGAATCTTTAGCTGAGTGGCCGTGCGGATGGTCTCGGCATCGATGCGATCTCCCAGGGTCACGATCGCGGCGTCGGCTTGGCAGAGACCCTCACGAAGCGCCGCCGGAGTTGGTAGGGCATCGAGCGGTTCCTGGACCAGCTGAAACCGCTCCCTCACGATGGCCATGACGGGATCGGGGAGGAGTCGTGAGATGTAGAGGGTGGGACGTGTCACGGATATGTGCTCCTATCGGGGCTATCTTAGCAGGATGGTGAAAAAGTGTGCCAGCAAGGAGGGGGAGGGACAGCCTGGTCATCCTCCTGCTCGCGGTACGCGCACGGGCTCGTCTGTCTGGTTGGCCGGTCTTTCTGGTCTGTCTGGTTCTTCTGAATGAATTTCCAATCCGATCAACCAAACAAACCAGATAGACGAGACAGACCAAATGAACAAGCATTCGTTGGACGCGCGCAGTGGAAGATTAATCAGCCTCAATGCTGAACCCGCATTATTCATGAGCGCTTCTGCTGAAATCGCCGATGCCTGATTCAAGCGAGACGGGCGAGCCTGGCGGGAAAAGCGCGACTAGGAGGAACGGGGCTAACACGTCACGCAAGTCTCGCTCTTACCGTTTGTCGCGCGCCGATGCGGCATTTCGCCACGAACCGTCATGAAAAATGCGGGTTAGCAGACAGCGGCCTTGTTCTCCCCCGCAAAGTCCGACTAGAATGGGCGAACCATTCAATATGACTGCACCCACTCTTATTCTGCCGGAACGTTCCCGTGCCGTTGCTTCGGATCTCCGAGCTGCGTTAGGCGTGGGAAAAGTCAAAGACGACTATTCGACGCTCACTGCCTATGCGGTGGATGCGAGCATCTATCGGATGACGCCGAAGGCCGTCGTACTGGTGGAGTCTGAGGAGGACATTGCTACCACGGTGCAGTATGCCGTGCAGCAGGGCATCCCTTTGACTCCGCGCGCTGCCGGGACAAATTTAACCGGCTCGGCGGTCGGGTCTGGGATTATCCTGGACGTCTCGCGTTTGAATCGGGTCTTGGAATTGAATCGGGAAGAGCGATGGGCTCGGGTGCAACCGGGAATCGTGCTTGCCGAATTGAATAAACAGTTAGGGGTGCAAGGATTATTGTTCGGTCCCGATCCGTCCAGCGGCGACATGTGCAAGCTGGGAGGGATGTTGGCGAACAACTCGTCCGGCCCCCACACGCTACGATACGGCGCCGTCAAAGATAATGTGGCGGCCCTCCGGGTCTGCCTGCAATCGGGCGAGTGGCTGGATGCCAAGGCCTATGGGCTGGACGACCCGATCTTTCTGAATCTACTGAAGGAACAGAAGCCGCTTCGTGAACTGCAGTCGCTGCTACAGGACAATGCCGCGCTAATCGCTCAGAAACGTCCGACTGTCAGCAAAAATAGCTGCGGCTACAATCTCTTCGGTCTTGCCGATGGGTTCGCCCGAGGATGCTTCGATCTTCCCAAACTCTTTGTCGGGAGCGAGGGGACGCTGGGTCTCTTCAGCGAAGCGACAATTCGACTGGTCGAGAAGCCCCGCGCCACCCTCACAGCGCTTATCCACTTTCACCGTTTGGAAGAGGTCGGCGATGCGGTGCCCAAGCTGTTGGAGCTGAATCCAAGCGCATTGGAAGTGATGGATGCCAACACGCTGAATTTGATTGGGCGGGCGAAGCACGGTATTCCGGCCGGTGCAGCTGCCACCCTTCTAGTGGAATTGGATGCTGACGGTGTTCAGACGGATCTTCGCGAGCAGGCCGAGCGCATGACCGAAATCTGCAGGCGGTATCGCCTGACATCTGACCCTGTCATTGCCTTCGACCCTGCGCAGCGGGATCAATTGTGGAAGGCTCGCAAGGCACTCTATCCCACTCTCTACCGATTCGACCCCAAGAAGAAGCCCATCAATTTTGTGGACGACGTGGTGGTGCCGGCGGAGCGGATCAGCGAGCTTATCCGGTATCTGGAAGAGTTCTTTGCAGGGCAGCATGTGCCGGTGGCGATCTTCGGCCATATTGGGAATGGGAATGCCCACATCATTCCCTTGCTCGATGTGAACGATCGAGGCGATTTCACCAAGATGGTACAGGCCTATCACGAGATCCACCACACGGTCTTGAGCCGCTTCGGCGGTTCGATCTGCGGGGAACATGGGGATGGCCGAGTGCGCGCCGAATTCGTGAAGACGATGTTCGGCACTGAGCTGTACGGTCTGTTTGTGCAGGTGAAGCAGAGCTTCGATCCCACCGGAATGCTCAACCCTGGGATCAAGATCAGCGATCGGCCCTTTACGGACCATATCGACTATGAGCGGCTGTCGAAGCCCTGCGCGACCTGCGCCAAGTGCAATGCGGTCTGTCCGGTCTACGATGTATTTCAATCGGAAGACATGAGTTCGCGTGGCTGGTTTGAGATCGTCACGGATAAGAATTACAGCTATCTGAATTCAAAACGAGTGGTGGAGGCCTGTCTCAACTGTAAGTCCTGCCGCACCGCCTGTCCGGCAGGAGTCGATGTGTCTCAGCTCATTCTGGATCGGCGCGCCGAGAACCCGAACAAGATGGCTGGGGTCATCTTCCGCTTCCATGCGCAATCAGCGCGATTCGAACGATGCTTAAAGTTCCTCGCGAGGTATCAGTCGCTATGGGATCGGCCCCTGATGCGGAGGCTGCTCGATCGTGTGACCAGGCCCTTCATGCGTGGCCTCGCTGAGACAGCACGGTTCTCGTCACAGCTAGTGCTGCCTCGACTGGCCAGCCGCCACCTCCGTGACCGCTATCCCGAACTGATTCCCCAGGCCAAGCAAGCGCCTCGCTCACCGGTGGCCTATTTCCATGGGTGCGCGGCCAACTACTTCGACGATGGGGTTGGAGATGCCGTCATTGCCGTGCTGCGCAAACATGGGGTCGAGCCGGATCTGCCGCCACAACGCTGTTCCGGAACCCCGATTGAAACCTACGGGCATCGTGAGTTGGCCAAAGAAGGGGCGAGGGTCAATCTCGCATCTATGGCAAAATACGAAAAGGTGGTGACCGGCTGCGCCTCCTGCACGCTCATGCTGAAGGACTATCCTGCCCTCTTTGCCGGTCAGCCGGAACAGCCGGCGGCGGAAGCCTTGGCCAAACGGGTCACACATATTTCTGAATTTGTGGCCCACTCGCCGGTGAAGCCGGCCATGGCTAATCCACAACCCACAAAGTGCAAGGTGGCCTATCATTCTTCTTGCCATTTGAGGGCCGCAGGAGTGACCAAAGAGCCTCGCGCGGTTCTTGCCGGTCTGCCCGGCGTCGAGTATGTGGAGATGCCAGATGCGGATCGTTGCGCGGGCGGAGCCGGCACCTATCTTGTGAAGGATTTCGAGACATCGCAGCGCATCGTCAAGCGCAAACGGCAGGCTGTCGAACAGAGCGGCGCAGAGGTCGTGGCCACGAGTTGCCCTGCCTGCATGATCCAACTACGCACGGGATTGCAGGGAACGGCGGAGGTCAAGCACGTCGCCCAATTGATTCAAGAGGCCTACGAGGCGGCAGAAAACGTGTAGGTTTGTTTTGTTTATTTGGTTCATTTAGTTTATTTTGTTCAACCAAAAAACCAAATAGACAAAATAAACCAAACAACGAGGTTTTCATGGTCACAGTGCTGGTCTTTGGATTGACGCTTCGCGATGCGGTCGGTGAAACAGAATTCGAGATCGAGGTCTCGGAGCCGACTACGGTCAGAAAACTCATAGAATCGAATCAGGATCGGATGGGCCCGTTGCTGCAGTTCCTCTTGAACCGAGAAGTGATGATAGCCGTGAACAAAAAAGTGAGCGGCGAGGACACGGTGGTTAAGAACGGCGATGTCGTAAAGCTCTCTCACCAGTCGAGAACGTCGTATGACGGCACGAGAGACATTCCCGTTTAGTGGAGCCATCGCGTTTAACCGATCAAAAGAGATGGACCCATCGCTATAGGACCACGACAGATCTGTCTGTCGGCCTCCCCAATACACACAGTTCTCGCAGCTGAGAGTTGACTCCTGCCGTGCCAAAACGTAGTCTCCGTCTGCTTGTCGCCTATGTATTGAGGGTTCCTCGATGCCGCGCAACGATCAGGTCACGCGACAATGGCATGTGTTGCAACGGTTGGAAGGATCGAAGCGCGGCCTCACGCTCGACGAACTCCTCGCAGCCCTGCCATTGGATTTAGCCAGACATCCCCGCACCATTCGACGTGATTTGGAAGCCCTGGAATCGGCGCATTTTCCCTTACTCACCGAGCGTATCGAGGGGCGTGTTCGCTGGCGGCTCCTGGACGGGTTTCGCAACGTTCCGGCACTCAGTCTCTCGCCGACAGAGTTGATGGCACTGACCTTCACGCGTCATCTTCTCCTTCCCCTCGAAGGCACCGAAATTAAAGCGGCACTGGACTCCGCGCTCCAGAAGGCCATGGCGCGTATTCCCCCTCCAGCAATGGAATTAGTCCGCCAATTGGAACAATCCTTCTCGGTCGGATTGGGTCCGCACAAGCGCTACCGGGAGCATCGCCTCACGATCGACCTCTTGACGAAGGCGATCACACGCGCGCGCACGGTGCAGATGCGCTACTTTTCGGCTTCCCGTAATGCCGCCTCGCGGCGCGAGGTCGATCCGTATCGTCTTCGCTACGTGGCCGGAGGGCTCTACCTCATCGCCTACTGCCATTGGCGAAAAGACGTACGGATGTTCGCGGTCGAGCGTATCAAGTCGCTGACACTGACGGACCACCCCTATCAAATGCCCCTGCATTTCGATCTGGAGGCCTACGTTGAGAATGCGCTCGTGGTCATGCAAGGAAAGCAGATCAAGGTCGAACTGCTCCTCGACAAAATGACCGCGGCCTGGGCGAAAGACCGAATCTGGCATGCCAGTCAGCAGACCAAAAAGCTGAAAGATGGCCGGCTTCGCATGACACTCACGGTAGCTGACACACGGGAACTGGTCGGATGGGTGTTGAGCTTCGGCAGTGGCGTACGGGTAGTGCAGCCGGACTCATTACGCGTCGCGGTGGAAGAAGAAGCGAAGAGCATTCTGAGCCTGAAATGACCTCAGGTGTCCAAGAGTATCACTCGGCGCCAACTCCGTTTCGTGACTAAAGTGATTGACGGAACAAAGGAATTGGTAAATGTGACGTTGTATCCGGCCAAGGGACCTCCGATGTCACAGCCGTTGAGTATCATGGGCACTGCCGATGAACCTCTAAGCAAGGAGGCAGCCATGAAATACAGCATGCTGATAGTGACGATGCTGTGCACGTGGATCACGACGGGCTACGCCGAGACGGGCTTCGATCCGCGCTACGAACGGGACTACAATATCTTCAACCCGGCCACGCAGTATCAACCGGACAACCCGATTAATCCAGTCAACAAATACGATCCCGACAGCGCCTTCAACCCAGTGAACCGTTACGATCCTGGCAATCCGGCCAACCCGATCAACCAATACAGCCCAAACAATCCGTTCAATCCGGTGAACCAGTACCATCCGAACAATCCGCTGAACCCGGCGAACAGGTACAACCTCGGCGTGCCGTTCGCGCCGCTGGACGGGAAACCTGAAAACCGTGATAGGCGATGGTGAGGGATCAGGGCAAAACGGTCAGACCGAGGCTTCGGAAGTCGTCATCGAAGGTGAGGCACGGCGCATGATTGAGCAGCGTAGTGACCACGACGAATGATATGGCGTCGCAGAAGGAGAGACGATGATCGCGAGCATACGCTCGAAAAAGCTGTTCAGCTTCCTCCCGCACAGGGTCGCCATAGGCGACGAGATGCAGCCCGGGCTGCACGATGGTGAGAAAGGCGAGGGCAGCCTGAAAGTTGCGCCGGTACCGACGCAACGTCACCGTTTCGCTGATGATATCCCATGTGGTGCAAAACGTCGCGCCGACAGAGGCCGATTCCGTGACAAGCGCCCGAGCGCGTGCATGGTTGGTGTCTTTCGGATCGAGACAGGCATAGAAGAATGAGGTGTCGCAAAAGACCAGGGTGGGGAGGGCCATCAGCGGATCGCGCCACGCGGTCCGTAGAGATGGGTTTTCACATGGGAGGAGATCGGGAGCTTCCGACCGCGCGGTCTCGGCAGCTTCTTCATCAGGCGGAGCAAGCTTTGAGCGGCCGCTCCAGGCTCAGGTTCGGGCTGTACGGCGCGAAGCTCTGCAACGACCTCGTTGTGAACTGTAATCTCCACGCGGGCGCCCGCATCTCGACGGACTCGGCGGACCAACGCGGGCAACCGCTTGCGCGCTTCACTGATCGAAAGTTTCATGGTGGCCTCTGATTGAATATATCTAAAATGTACAGCCATGTACAATTCATGTCAACCGTATACAACCTCGGCGGTCTACATGCGCCCTGGAAACCTGATTGGGTGAACGAGTATAACCCTGACGTGCCCTTTGCGCCGCTGGATGAAGACAGTGGGACAAGGAAGACACGTTGATGAATTGCGCGAGGCCACGCATGGTCAGGATGATTTCCCATGGCGGTTTCAAGTTCCAAGTGCAACGGGTGAATGATGGCGCAGTTGCGCGTAGACTTCCA